>Ga0222429_100123_pt1 | contig 128029 bp, 97 predicted proteins | sample 1B50Ametagenome_FD_182475 | JGI IMG/M metagenome (GOLD analysis project Ga0222429, IMG submission 182475) | Enriched microbial communities from leaf-cutter ant dump, University of Wisconsin, Madison, United States - 1B50A (version 2) | ecosystem: Environmental > Terrestrial > Nest > Insects nest...
TGACGTTCTTCCTCGGCCAGTGTAACGATATATCGTGGCATCGGTATAACCTCCGTTTATGTTTGGATAATTATACCACTGCCATGCAGAACTCTCACTACATTTTTCCGCCGGATGGAGCACTAGTATAATGATCCATAAATAATGCAACTATATTTCCAAAAAAGTTTGGGGTGTAATGTTCATAGAACATTTCGACCGGAGAGATATCATGCCCTTCAAATCCAAGAAAGACGACAAAACCCGGTTACAGCACCTCAGCGACTGCGAACGTGGTCCCTAACCCGGCAAAACCCGGGTGCAGCAACTCAGTCACTGCGAACGTGGTCCCTAACCCGGCAAAACCCGGGTGCAGCAACTCAGCGACTGCGAATGTGGTCCCTAACCCGACAAAACCCGGGTGCAGCAACTCAGCGACTGAGAACGTGGTCCCTAACCCGGCAAAAGAGACTGTCGATTAATAGATAACAGAATGCATTCCGCACGAAGCATCGCTCTTTCGCATGGCCATCCATCGTAACGGAACACAGAGACGTTATCCGATGAAGAGGGTTTCGCTCCAGATTGCAACGGAACACAGAGACGTTATTCCGCGGTTTCACAGTGATTTCTGCAATGTTTGTCGCTAATAAGGGTTTACCGTTCCGTTAGCTTTTACAAAGCACCCTTTTTCGCCGATTAAGGCTTCTGGGTTCCGTTACGCTGCTTACTCAGCCTGGTTTGCCCGATCCACAATTAATCGACAGTCTCCAAAACCCGGTTACAGCAACTCAGCGACTGCGAACGTGGTCCCTAACCCGGCAAAACCCCGGTGCAGAGTTTGAGTAACCTTACTTAAGGATCGTTCTACTAGAGCTTATTGCGCAGGCGCTCTGTCTGGAAGAGATGCTACTGCGCGAGGGAACGTCGAGGTATTTGTTTTATAATGAAATCAAACTGTGTTAAAGTTGAAATTGTTGGAGCTGATCCATCCCGGTCAGGATAGCCTGAGATTCTACCAGTTAGGCAATTCCTACAAAAACAAGGTAGAACACTGTGGCATTAAGCAGTCGATCGACATGGAAGGACCGCTCACTCTGTAGTGCGAATAGGTGGTGCGAATGTATAGCGAACATGAAAACCCCGGGAGATTCGCACCAGAAAAACGGGTGTAAATGTAAAATTTGTAGTGCTATGACTTGGAGTTATCGCATGGTTTCTAATGTTTTTGTTGTTTTAAGCGATTATTAAGCGCAATAATGGGGCATTAACGCTGAATTGTATCAAAAATCGCAGTCGCATCCCACAGGGATGCGTGGATTGAAATTTTGATCGGAACGGCAAGGAATTGATCAATCTTTAGTCGCATCCCACAGGGATGCGTGGATTGAAATAAAAGAAGAAGCTTGCCGAATTGAAGCGATCCTAGTCGCATCCCACAGGGATGCGTGGATTGAAATTGCAACTGCTGCAATCCGGAGGGAGATTGTAGCCTGTCGCATCCCACAGGGATGCGTGGATTGAAATAACTCCTTTTGATCATGGTATGCCAAATTTACCGTCGCATCCCACAGGGATGCGTGGATTGAAATTCAATCTCGCGCTTCGTCGTCTCGTCCTGGGCGATCGTCGCATCCCACAGGGATGCGTGGATTGAAATACATTAAATCATTTGGAGGTACAACGCATGTTAAGTCGCATCCCACAGGGATGCGTGGATTGAAATCAGCAATAGATGTCTGAATCAATGATCCAGTAAGTCGCATCCCACAGGGATGCGTGGATTGAAATACGCGTGCATAAACACCGGAGTAGATCTGCGTCTGTCGCATCCCACAGGGATGCGTGGATTGAAATACCGTATGGGCACCCTTTACACCTATCAGGTATGTCGCATCCCACAGGGATGCGTGGATTGAAATTTGCAGGCCGCGTGGAAAGCGACAGAAGACGCGGAGTCGCATCCCACAGGGATGCGTGGATTGAAATAGCGCATCAATGCCGCGATCGGCGCGGCGATCGAGTCGCATCCCACAGGGATGCGTGGATTGAAATACCTCAATCTCCCGGACCGCCCGGCCCGTCTCAGTCGCATCCCACAGGGATGCGTGGATTGAAATTCCCTTCCGCAGTTCCAGCACGTTACCAAGCTCGTCGCATCCCACAGGGATGCGTGGATTGAAATGTACGCGGCCGTGATTCAAGCATTTATCAATAAATATGTCGCATCCCACAGGGATGCGTGGATTGAAATGAAGCAAAGTCCATTCTTTCAGGCGACCGCTTCCGTCGCATCCCACAGGGATGCGTGGATTGAAATCTGATCAAATACGCAGCGTCCGGATGCCAGGAACGTCGCATCCCACAGGGATGCGTGGATTGAAATCTGTCATAACCGCCAGGCATCCACTTAGGTTTGGGTCGCATCCTACAGGGATGCGTGGATTGAAATAAGCGCAAGTATGGCGGATTCGTCTTCCAGCACAGCGTCACATCCCACAGGGATGCGTGGATTGAAATTTTCCATTGCGCTCGATTCCGGGCATGCGGGACAGGTCGCATCCCACAGGGATGCGTGGATTGAAATTGCCTCCTGCTCCTTGGAATAGAAATCGAGCAAATGTCGCATCCCACAGGGATGCGTGGATTGAAATTGTCGCAGCTCGTCCGGACGGCGTTGATTCCTTCGTCGCATCCCACAGGGATGCGTGGATTGAAATACTAGGATTACTCAGTTGACACGAGGGAGACTCGGCGTCTTATTAAATAAGTGACTTGAAGATCGTGATAGACGGGTTCACGTCAGAACAGATTATAGATTCTTCCAATGCTATGTGCTACATTTATTTCAAATTAGAAATTTGAATTCGGTATTGTAGCAGTCGTGACTGCTATCAGCTTTACAAGTTCATTTAGAATGGAGAATATCCGCATGCAAATTCGCTACGACAGGTTTCCGGGAGGCGTTCACAAGGCGCTGACTTTGAGCTTCGACGACGGCAGAGACCATGACCGGCGGTTCGTCGCCAAGCTGAACGAATACGGGCTCAAAGGTACGTTTCATTTGAATTCCGGCTTCTTCGGCAGGGATGGGTATGTCCGGGCGGACGAAGTCGCATCTCTTTATAAGGGGCACGAAGTGTCTGCGCATACCGTTAATCATCCATTCCTCGAACAGTCTCCCCCTGACCAGGTGGCGAATACCATCCTGACAGACCGCCAGGCACTCGAGACGCTGGTGGGCTACCCCGTGCGCGGCATGAGCTACCCCTTCGGCACGTACAATGATCGCGTCGTATCCATGCTTCCGGCACTGGGCATCGAATACGCGAGAACGGTAGCCAGCCACGGCACGTTCAGGATGCCGGATAACCCGCTCATGTGGCATCCGACCTGTCATCATAAGCAGATGCTCGATCATGTCGACTCTTTTCTGACACTGCCGCGGTATACCAAGCTGACTCTATTTTACGTATGGGGCCATAGCTATGAGTTCGAAAATGACGGCAATTGGGACTTGATCGATCGTTTCGCGGAACGTGTAAGCGGCCTCGGCGACATCTGGTATGCCACCAATGCGGAGATTATTGCTTATAAGCGCGCGCTGGATTCGCTTCGCTGTTCCGCCGATTGCAAGATGATTCACAATCCGTCCGCGATTTCCGTCTGGGTGAGCGCGAACGGGGAGTCTGTCGAAATTGCGGCTGGTCAGATCGTTAAGCTGTAATATCAGTTTGTAGATGTCGGGGAGGCAAGCAGATGATACGGGTTATCGCAGTCGATGATGAACTGCCTGCGCTCAGACGAATCGGCAAGCTGCTGGAGACGTTCGAGGACATTCAGGTGAGCGGCTTGTTCGATAAATCCCCGGCTTTCCTGGAGCATGTACTGACGACATCCGAGCCGATCGATCTCGTAGTGCTGGATATGGAGATGCCGCTGCACGGTATGGAGGTTGCGCGCCGGTTGCGGACGTTCCGTCCGGAAATCCATATTGCTTTCCTGACTGCGCATGAGACTTATGCCGTAGATGCTTTCGACGTAGAGGCGCTGGACTATCTGCTGAAGCCGGTGGAGCGGGAAGGCTTGGAGCGGATGCTTGGCCGTTACCTGAATCGTGTCGGCCACCCGACAGCGGTCGAAATGGAGCCAGAGCCTGGATTGACGGTGCGCTGCTTCGGTCCGTTCGAGGTGGAGACGGCTGCGGGGCAGCAGGTCAAGTTTCGGAATTCGAAGGGCAGAGAGCTGCTCGCGTATTTGCATGCCTGTGGAGGAAGGTCGGTCAGCAAAGCCCGGATCATGGAGGAAATCTGGCCGGGCGGCGATGAAGAGCGGACGCGGGCGAATTTGTATTCGACGATGTACCAGCTTCGGAAGGACCTCGAAGCATGCGGTCTCGAAGAGATCATTGAGCAGACGAAGACGGCCGGCGGAAGCTATTGTTTGCAATGGCCGGTCGCTTGCGATGATGTGGCTGCGTTCGAACAGGAGGTCCAGGCGTACAAGCAGACATCTTCCATCAAACATGTATTGAACGCCGTGCAACTGTACGGCGAGGGCTATCTTTTCGGCAGCGGGTATAGCTGGGCGGCTCCGCGACAGGCTGAGCTGGAGCTCGTCTATACCGAACTGCTGGAAGCCATGTCTGATACGTATGTCCGCCAGCAGCGATACACCTTCGCCTTGAATCCGATGGAGAAGTGGGTGCAGCTAGCCCCGTTGAACGTACGGATCCATGCCAAGATGGTCGCGCTATTGCTGCTGATGGACAGACGAGCCGACGCACTGGAATACCATCGGCTGGCTACCGGGATTTTGTCGGGAGAAGAATCACTGACCGAACTGGATTTTGCGCTCATCGCCTCAGATCCGGCAACGCTGTTTTGAAGTTGCTTAGTCCGCCGCATGTCCACAAATAGACGACAAGATCGCCTATTTGCCCCGCCAGCCACCGCATGCCCGCCAATAGACGACAAGATCGCCTATTTGCCCCGCCAGCCACCGCCCGCTCGCCAATAGACGCCGAGATCGCCAATTCGCCCCACCGCCACATGCCTACGAATAGACGACGAGATCGCCTATCCTCCCCACCGCCCACCGTCCATCCACATCTCGACGAATTTCTTCCCAAACGAACGCGAAAACCTGACATGGGACGCGTTCTTTTTAGTTTACATGGAGATTGATCGGCTAATCTGAAGATATGATTCCGCAGATTTACGACAGGCTGAGGAGGGAGACGCTTGCTGCGCAAGGTTATCGTCACCTGCATCCGATCGTCTCCCGTACTCCTCTTGCTCATCCTGGCAAGTGGGCTGTTCGAGCTTCTCTTCCACTACTTGTCAGCGCTCAGCTATCAATATCTGATCGACAAAGCCTTGCTGCCCAAGGACGCGTCGGTATTGGCGCTGATCATCGGCGCGCTGCTGGCGATCGGACTGCTCAGCGTGCTGGCGAACATCGCAGGCGACTATGCCGAGGCCAAGCTCGGCAGCAAGCTGGCGTACGATTACCGAATGAAGCTGTACCGCCATACGCAGATGCAGTCGCACCGCTTCTACGAGCGGTTTCGGTTAGGCGACCTGCTCTCCAGGCATACAGAGGATATCCCTGGGGTTCATGCAGCGGTCATCGAGACGCTGACAAATGGATTCGTCTCGACGCTGAGCGTGGTCATCGGTCTGACGATTCTTTTCACCATGGAGTGGCGGCTGACGCTGATCGCGATCGTCGGTTCCGCCCTCGTGTTCATTCCCTATCGGCTGCTGAAAGCCCGTTCGCTCCGGCTGAACGAAGCTTACCTCGCGCAGCTCGGACAGTTCACATCGGACATCGACGAGAGCGTCAAGCTGCACAAGGTCATTCGCGCTTTCGATCTCCGAAGCGCCATGCGCGTCCGCATCGAGAACCGTCTGCAGACGATGCTGACGATCGGCGTCCGCAGAAGCTTCATCCACGCGAGTCTGAGCCGTATGCCGCTGCTCGCCGTAGCCGTATTGGCGGCGATCATCCTCGGTTACGGTGGCTACCTCGCGTTCCACGATCGGCTGTCGATCGGGACGTTCATCGCCTTCAATTCCATCTTCGTCACGGTCGGCCAATCGCTGTTCGGCGTCACCCGGCTGCTGCCGCGCATCCTGTCTGCCCGCACGAATCTGCAGCGGCTGCAGGAAGTGCTGGATTGGCAGCCTGACGTGATCGAGCAAGGTACCCGCGAGCTGCCGATCGTCCGGGATCGGATCACGCTGCGGCAGACCACCTTCTCATATGGACCAAGCAGCCAACCGGCGCTGCAGGAGCTGAATCTCGTCATCCCCGCTGTCGGCTTTACATCGATCGTCGGAGCCAGCGGATCGGGCAAAAGCACACTGCTTCAACTTTTGTTGCGGTTCGAGGACCCGACGTCGGGAAGCGTGCTGTACGACGGCGTGGATATCCGGGATTGCACGTACTCTTCGCTGCTGCGGCATATTGGCGTCGTTTTTCAGGATTCCGTCTTGTTTGGCGGCACGATTCGCGACAATATCCGGATCGGAAAGCCGGATGCCAGCGAGCGGGACATCGTGGAAGCCGCGACTGCCGCGGGTATTCACGAGACGATTGCCGGATTCCCGGATGGCTACGATACGCTCGTTCATAACCAGGGAGAAAGCTTGTCCGGCGGACAACGGCAGCGGATGGCCCTGGCCAGGGCGCTCATCCGCAAGCCTGCCTTGCTGTTCCTGGACGAGGCGACGTCCGCGCTCGACCCGGAGACGGAGCGTGCGGTGAACGAGACGATTCTGACGCTCTCGCGAAGCTGCGCGGTCGTCTCCGTGACGCATCGATTATCGTATGCAGCGGGCTCCGATCGGATCATCGTGCTGGACCGGGGGAAAGCGGCCGAATCGGGCACGCATGACGAACTGATGGCAAGTCATGGCCCGTACCGCCGGATGTGGGACAAGCAGCATGGATTCGCGATAACCAAAGGCGGCAGCGCCCAAGTGGATGGGCAGCGGGTCGGCCGGCTTCCGTTCTTCGAGGGGTTGGACTCGGCGGAATTGCAACAGATTTCCCGCATGTTTATGACGGAGAGATTCGTACCGGGCACGCGAATTGTCGAGCAAGACGATCCAGGCGACAAGTTCTACATTCTCGTGCGCGGCAAAGTCGAAGTCATCGTGCGGGATCCGAAATCCGGCGAGCGCAGGAAAGTGGCGGCGCTGGAGGATGGGGATCATTTCGGAGAAATTGCGCTGCTGCACGACGTGCCCCGAACGGCAACCGTCGAAGCCGTAACGGCATGTGTCTGCTTGGCATTAAGCGGCGAAGCTTTTCAGCCGTTCATTACCCGACATCCGGCGATTCGCGACCGATTGGAACGGACGATCCGGATGCGCAACGAGAGGAGGTCGCAGGCATGATCGTTTGGCGGATTGCACGCGACGAGACGGATCAAGAACGGGGCATCCAGTTTCTGTGCCGGCACGGCGCGAAGCTTGGGATTCCCTATAGCTGGGTTACCGTGCTGAATTCAATCATCTATTCGCTGGAAGACCGAGGTCTTCTGATCGGTGTGGAGGAAGACGGCTCGATTGCGGGGGCTTTAATATTCACGTTGGGCACGAGAGACGACCGCTACAAAGACCCGGGCAGGATCGAGGTTCATCTGTTATGCCTGGATGAGCCGCTCAGAGGCGGAGCGGTACTGCTTGGCGCCTTGCGCGCGTTCGTGCAGCAATTGTTGGAGTTGCCGGGAGAAGTGAGGGAAGTCGTCTTCTTTACTTCGGCGGACGCGTACAATCGGAGTTTGTTCGGCAAGGCGGCAAAGCTGATGAATACGGCACAACAGCCTTGCGGCGTGCTGGACTTCTATTCGGTCAAAATGGACACCTTGCTGAGACTCGACCGGTAGACGGGGCTGAGGAAGCGCGAAAAGCCGGCATGTCTGCCGGCCCGCTGAAATTCGCTGCCAGATTAAATTTGTGCCGGATCTCTTTCAATCGTCCCGACCATTGGAGCTGCGGCAGTAGGCTTTGCCATATTAACACCTCCTTTTATTAGTTTAAATTGAAATATAATCTATAAATGACAATAATGCAACAACAAATTTTTGAATAGAGGGGGGCGAATCGATATGGTCCAATTCACGCTTTGTCAATCGAACGAAGACTGGAGCCGATATACCGCGTTTTACCTGGCACACCGCCAGCAGGTGATACCGAATTATCAGGTCAAGCACGTGCTGCTCGACGTCATCCATTGCATCAAGCATGGCAGGGCAGCGCTGCTCACAGCCGAAGGCGGCCGCGCGATCGGCATCGGGGGCTTCGTGCTTGGGCTCGAGCGTCAGAGGTTCGAGCATAAGGAGATCGCTGTGCTGAATAACTGCTGCTTCGTGGCTTCCCACCGAGGCAATCGCACGTTCATCCGGGGACTGCAGGTGCTGGCGGAACAGATTGCGGATATGCAGCCGGACGTGTCGGAGGTGCGAATCCCTGCGATGGCTGCCAACGCCTACACGAACGGGCTATACCAGAAGTTCGCCGAACTGCTGGAGACAACGGATTCGGAATACGGGCCGGTCCATACTTATACGACGACATTCGAGCATTACAAAAGCTTCTGCAACCGATTCCGCTAACCCACTCAATCGAGGAGCATCGCTGCCCATGAAAAACGTCAAAGTGTCGCTATTTCTGCTCATCAGCCAGATCCTGTACGTCCTGATGTCGGTCGTCTGGCTGATCACCGCGTTTATGTCATTCATGATATTCGATTCGCCGGAAGCGCTGACGAGCGCCACGGCCATCCTGATCTTCCTCTTTGTGTGGCTGTACCCGGTCGCTGTGATCGCCTCGGGCGTGATCAGTTGGATCCTGTACCATAAACGCAAATTCAAAATCGCGACAGGGATCGGCTTGATTCCGCTGATCTGGGTGGGGCCGTTGATTTGGTTGGTCATCGACACCACGCTCTGACGGCAGACGATGGATAAGCCGAATCGCGCAGTTGACGAATGGACTGACCTGGCCCAATCCTATGCCACCCTTTCCCTCTATCATTTCGGACACACAAAACGCCCGAATTACGGTATGATGAAGTCAAACGTCGATAAGACAAATACCGGGCGGGGCGGGAAGTTGTTGTTGCGAAATCGGAGATTCAGATTGGCCGTGCTGCTGGCGATGTTCGCTGTACTTGCCGCAGCGTTGGCGTTCCCGATCGTCGGTCTGACGGTCGAGCAATCGCAGCCGGGTACGGAGAGCGGCGTGCTGGATTTGCGAAAATGGAGCTTGGAGCGCGACGGCGCCGTTCGGTTGAACGGCGCCTGGGCGTTCTATCCTGGGCAGTATGTGACGACAGCAGATGAAAATGGCGGCGAAAACGCGGAAAGCCCCTCCTTCGTAAAGGTGCCGGGAGAATGGACGCATGCCGGCATGCCGGGGCGCGGAAACGCAACTTACCGGCTCCGCGTGCTGACGAGCGGAGATGTCGGCACGCTCGGCTTGCGCATCCCCGCGATTGCGCCGGCTTACCGGATCTATGCGGACGGCAAGGAAATCGCGCGTGCAGGCGAGCTCTCAACGCAGCATGACGAAGGCCGCGCCGCGTATCGGCCGCAGACGGCGATCTTCACGCCGGAGGCCGAAGCGTTCGAATTATCCATTCAGATTGAAAACCGAATCTATCCCGAAGGCGGCATCTGGTTCAGTCTGACGCTCGGCTCCGCGCAGGTCATGCAGCAGTCGGAGGAACACGGCGACTTCGTGAACATGGCCGTGTTCGGCGGGTGCGCGCTGCTCGGCTTGTACCAGATCGCGGTGTTCGTACTGCGGCGCTCCGAGCGGTCGACGTTGTATTTCGGCATCTGCTGCCTGCTCGGCGCGATCCGTCAATGGGTCGTCGGCGGAATCTACCTGGTCGAGGTGTATCCGGAAGTCAGCATTCGCGTCATTATCGTGCTCGAGTATTTGACGTACTACGGCGGCGTGACGATGGCGATGCTGTTCGTGCGCGAGCTGTACCCGCAGGAGTTCGACAAACGCGTCGTCCGGCTGTTCGCCGGAGTCGGCTGCGGCTTCGTCGCGACCGTGCTGCTGCTGCCGGCCGAGTGGTTCACGAGTCTGATCGACTATTTCAAGGTCGTGTCCCTGCTTGCCCTCGCTTACTTGCTCGGCGGCTTCTCGCTCGCCTTGTGGCGCGGACGGGAAGGGGCGCTGCTGCAGCTTACGGGCTGGCTCATCTTCGTCGCCGCTGCCATGCACGACATCCTGTACAGCAACGGCTGGCTCATCTGGATCGATCTGCAGCTTGTGCCGTACGGCTTTATCATTCTGGTGTTCATGGAGGCGCTTGTGCTCGCGGGCAGGTTCACGAATGCCTACCGGACCATCGGCGCGATGTCGGAGCAGTTGATGGCAATGAACCGGTTAAAGGACGAATTTCTGGCCAATACGTCGCATGAACTGAAGACGCCGCTGCACGGCATTCTGAATTTGTCTCAGGCGTTATCCGAGGGCAAATCAGGTCCGCTTAACGAAAGTCAGCGGGAGCAGCTTACGGTCGTCGTCGCAGTAGCGCGCCGCATGACCAATTTGATCAACGACATTCTCGACCTGAGCTTGCTGAAAAATAACGGAATCCGGCTGCAGTTGGGCAAGGTGGACGTCCGGGCGGTCGTGTCGGCGCAGGAGGAAGTGTTCCGCCACTATATCGGGGACAAGCCGGTGTCGTTGCGGCTGGAGTGGCCGGAGTCGCTTCCATATGCGCTGGCGGACGAGAGCCGCTTGCTGCAGATCGTGTACAACCTGATCGGCAATGCGATCAAGTTCACGCCGGAAGGCGAAGTCGTCGTCTCGGCACGGGCGGAAGGCGGCATGCTGCAGATTGCCGTCTCCGACACCGGCATCGGAATCCCGGTGGGCCAGTACGAGGCGATCTTCCAATCGTTCGAGCAGGCGGGAACCGCCGTGGCGAAGGAATACGGAGGCGCCGGGCTCGGGCTGGGCATTACGAGACGATTGGTTGAGCTGCATGGGGGAACAATCTCCGTCACTTCGACAGTCGGCGAAGGCTCCGTCTTCACGTTTACGATACCGGCGGCAGCCGGGGGGGAGGGGGCGGCGGCCGATCGTGACAGGAGCAGAATTGCAGCGCCCAAGGACGGGAAGGCGTCGCGTGTGTCAATCGGCAGGCTGGAAACGGCGGTTGCTGCGCAGGAATCCGGTGTCGCGTCTGCCGAGTCGAGAGAGGGCTCTTCGATCACCGCTTCTGCCGCCAAGCCGGGGCAAGCGATTCTGGCCGTCGACGACGATCCGGTCAATCTGCGAGTGCTGAAGTCCGTGCTGGCGGAGGAGCCTTATGAAGTGGTAACGGCCTCAAGCGGCGCGGAAGCGTTGCAAATATTGGAACTGTCGGATGGCGGAATCGGGCTCGTCATTCTGGACGTCATGATGCCCGGGTTGTCCGGCTACGAGACTTGCCGCCGATTGCGGGAGAAGTATGCGTTGACCGAACTGCCGGTGCTGCTGACGACGGTTCGTAACGAACCTGAGGATCTGATGTACGGATTCGAAGCGGGGGCGAACGATTATTTGACCAAGCCGTTCCGCCCGCAAGAGCTGCGGGCAAGGGTGCGCACGCTCATCGAGATGAAGCGCTCCGCGGAAGAGGCGGTGCGTTCGGAGATGGCGTTCCTGCAGGCGCAGATCAAGCCGCATTTTCTGTACAATGCGCTGAATACGATCGTCTCCCTGTCGCTGGATGAGCCGCAGACGTCGCATGACCTGCTCCTTCATCTCAGCCGCTACCTGCGGGGCAGCTTCGATTTCAACAACAAGCTACGGCTCGTGCCGCTCCGCAAAGAACTGGATTTGACGGAAGCGTACTTGCAGATCGAACAAGCCCGCTTCGGCGATCGGCTGCGGGTCCGCTATGAAATAGATGAGACGGCTTTGTCCTTGTGTCTGCTGCCGCCGACGACGCTCCAGCCGCTCGTGGAGAATGCCGTCCGCCACGGCGTGACGAAGAAGGAAGACGGCGGGATCGTGACGGTGAAGGTGCGCGCCGAAGAATCGGAAGCGGTCATCACGGTTGAAGACGACGGCGTCGGCATGCCGGCTCCGGAGGCAGAGATTCTCGCCAGAGAAGCCGAAGGCGAAGGCGGTGTCGGCATGCGCAACATTCACCAGCGCCTGCTGCGGCAGTACGGCCGCGGGCTGGAGATCGAGAGCGCGCCCGGACGGGGCGCAAGCGTGACGATCCGCGTGCCGCTGATTGGCGGCCCTTAGCATGCTCTGCATAGGGACCTGAGCAAGATCTGAACGTCTGCAGGATCGCTGCGACCGTTGCCCGGACGGCGCTGCGTGAATTTCGCGGGTGTATTTTTTGCCAAAATCGCGCTAAAACCTGGTATTGTATATTTATTGAAGTTATGTACGCCGTGACCGAATGGAGGGGTGAACGGGCTCAAGCACGCGGTCTGTCATCGGAAGAAACGGATTATTTTTATCGTTCCCTACACGACCATTATCGAGCAGAATGCGGAAGAGGTACGCAAGATCCTGCAGGATGATCCTCATATTCTGGAGCACCACTCCAATGTGGTGGACGATGCGGATGACGAGGACGAATGGGAGGACGGCAGGGCCATGATACGGCAGAAGCTGAAGCTCGCCAAAGATAATTGGGATTCGCCGATTATTTTTACGACGATGGTGCAGTTTCTGGATGTGTTCTATGCCAAGGGCAGTCGGAATATTCGCAGGCTGCATAATTTGTGCGATTCGGTCATCGTATTTGACGAAGTACAGAAGGTACCCATACCGTGTGTATCATTTGAAACGTTCGATAACGCGGTTCCCGGACTTTGCGATGCGATTTACAAACAAGTGTGGGAAGAAGCAAAAGAACTGCTTGAAAATTCGATTTCCATACCTACCATGCAGCATTATCCAGCTACATTCTGAATGTATGAGAATGCAGGGTATTAAGCATAAAATGAATATTTTTACCTAAATTTGTCGCAAAATATTGTGTGGTGTCTTATAATAGAGACTATTCCATCATGCCAGCGACAGGGGATGAGAAGTTGAAATTGTCGGCGCATATCCGGCAATCCGACCATGTTGTACAGACCGTCGAGACGCATGCGAACGAAACGGCATTATTGGCCCGTTCCTTCGGAGGGAAGATGCAAATTCCCAATATGGCGGAATTAAGCGGTTTTCTTCACGATTTGGGTAAGTGGACACCCGAGTTTGATCGTTATTTGCAGCAGGTTGTGGTGGAAGGAAGGCGAATCTCTCCATATATCGACCATTCTACGGCGGGTGCCCGATATTTGAATGAACGTTACGGGGGCAAAGCTGGCGACCAACCGTCGATAGAGAAGATAACGCAGCAGATTGTCGTGGAGATAGTGGGGATGGCCATTCTTTCCCATCATTCGGGTTTGCAGGATTTTGTCGACGATGATGGGGGTTCGGATTTCATTCGCCGTGTACGTGAGAAGGAATTGCCCTATTATCGTGAGGTTGTCGCTTATTTTGAAACTAATCCCGAAAACGCTTCCAGAGTTGAGCGGCTGTTTGCGGGCGCGTGCCGAGAAATGCAGCAAATCTTAATAAAAGGATATGAAATGCAGCGGCAATGTCCGGAATATTCGATTCTGCTAGGCCTAAGCTTCGTGATGAAGGCGCTGCTTAGTTGTTTGGTAGATGCTGATCGCACGAATACCCGGATGTTTGAAGAGCGAGAGCGGCGCAAACGGCGGACGGATGTGCAGCACTTCTTTGCTGCGTCGTATCGCCATGTCATGGAACAGGTTGACGAATGGAAACGTAGCGGGGGAGAAAGCCATATTGATGCGCTTCGAAGCGAGATGTCCGAGCGTTGCGATCAACTGGCATCCCGGCCTTCAGGCATCTATACGCTGTCAATTCCGACGGGCGGCGGCAAAACTTTCGCGAGTCTTCGATACGCGCTGAAACATGCGCTAGAAGCAACCAATCGCAAAGAACGCATTATTTACGTCGTACCGTATACGACAATATTAGAACAAAATGCGGCAGCTGTCAGACGCATTATCCGCAACGAGACAGGAGTGCTTGAACATCATGGTAACGTGATTGACGATCAGCAACTGGACCAAGATTTTGATTATTACGGTCAGCCGCTGCACAAGCAACTGCAATTGGCCAGAGACAACTGGGACTACCCTGTTTTGTTTACGACTATGGTGCAATTTCTCGATGTTTTCTATTCCCGAGGCACCCGCAAAACGAGAAGACTTCATAACTTGATGAACAGCGTCATTATCTTCGATGAAGTGCAAGCGGTGCCTTTTCAGCATTACCATCTTTTCAATGAAGCTGTGAATTTCTTGCATGAATATGGCGGCAGCAGTATTTTGCTTTGTACGGCTACCCAGCCCTCAGTGGGGGATATGCATTATCCGCTGCGATTGTCGGCCGACCCGGAGATGGTTGCTTCGCTTGATCAGGTAGTGGCGGCTTTTGAGCGGGTGCGGTTTTGCCTGGAGGAGGAAGCGCTCGGCGGCATGGACCACCGGAAAGTGTGCGATTATACGCAGCGGCTGTACGATCGGCATCGCTCGTTGCTCGTTATTCTGAACACAAAGAAGCAGGTACAACAATTGTTTGAAGCGATGCAAGAAGCAGGGGTTAATCACGTCTATCACCTGAGCACATGGATGTGCCCCGCGCATCGGACCACGATTTTAAACGAGGTGCGAGAGCGGTTGGCTGCGGGCGAACCGGTGCTTTGTATCAGCACGCAATTGATCGAGGCGGGTGTAGATATCAGCTTTCAGGCAGTGCTCAGAGCATTGGCCGGACTCGATTCGATTGCCCAGGCGGCGGGACGATGCAATCGGCATGGGGAATCGGCACGCGGCTTCGTTTATCTGGTGAATGTCACAGACGAGAACCTCGATCGATTGCCGGAAATCAAGCACGGCAAATTGGTAACCATGGACCATATTTTACGAGATTCTGCGTATAGGGACCGGTTGCTGCATCCGGATACGATTCGGCTTTACTATCAATATTACTATCATAAATTGCAGCAATCGAGCCGAATGATCCATTCGAAAGTGGGGCGAGAACTCATTGAACTCATTGATACCAATGCGAAGCTCCGCGATCACCAACAAACGTTTATGCCCGCGATGTACAAAACATTGGAAACCCATTTTCAAGCCATCGATTCACCTACGACGACGGTACTTGTCCCTTATGGCCGAGGACGGGAAATCATTGTGGCGCTTAATGAAGAAGTGCGAGATTTAACGTTGTTTGGCAGTTTGTTACGGGAAGCGCAGTCCTACAGTGTAAATGTGTATTCGCAAACGCTGCTCGAACTCAGCCGCGCCGGTTTGATTTATACGCTGTACGACAAAAGCATCTATTATCTGGATGAACAAGCTTACAGCGAGGAGCAGGGGCTGGTTGTGGATGGCGGAGGTTCTGCGTCGCTATACGCCTATTAACCGAATTTCATGTGAGGGAGGTGAGAACATGCGTAATCAGATTGAGTACGTGGTGTACGGCAAGTATGCATTGTTTACTGATCCAATTACCAAAATCGGGGGTGAGAAGTTTACTTACCAAGTGCCGACGTATGAGGCGATTCGTGGTATTACGGAATCGATCTACTGGAAGCCGAGCCTGACCTGGATCGTTGACGAAGTACGTGTGATGCATCCGATTCAGACCGAGGTGAAGAGCGTGCGGCCGATCCGGTACCATGAAGAGAAAAATGATTTGGCCTATTATACGTATCTGCGTAACCCCTGTTACCAGGTGCGTGCCCATTTCATCTTTAACACCCACCGTCCGGATTTGCAAGCCGATTGGAATGAGGAGAAGCATCACAATATTGCCAAACGGGCGGTGCGCAAAGGGGGGCGTCGCGATATTTTTCTGGGCACGCGGGAGTGTCAAGGCTACGTGGAAGATGCGGCGTTTGGTTCCGGTGACGGCTACTATGACGGCTATGGCGAGATAGCCTTTGGGCCGATGTATCATGGCATTAATTATCCGGATGAAACGGGAGCGAGCACGCTGGAAACACGGCTCTGGCCGGCTCGGATGGTCGACGGTGTCATTCAGTTTCCGGATCCGACGCAATGTGAATGGGTGCGTCAGGTCAAAGCGATGAAGACAAAATCATTTGAACTTGGGCGCAACATGCAATTCATCGTGGAAGATCAGGCGTAGAAGGGAGGGAAGACAATGGCGTGGATGCAGCAACTCCAAGCGGTATATGAGGCGAACCAGAGCCAGGTAGGCAAATTTGAACTTCGGCACAACCAGCGATTTACCCTGCTGCCGGTTGCTCATATGACGCAAGGGACGCAAGTGACGGTCATGATCACGCCGGAAGGCAACTTCTATAAGGCCGAAGTGGTGCCCAAAGAAGAGGCTCGCACGATTACGCCAATGACGCTTGATTCGGCCAACCGTTCCGGGAGTAAAGTGGCGCCCCATTATTTGCATGACAAGTTGTTTTATGTAGCGGGCGATTACGTGACCTACGGTACCAATGACAAGCGCAATGATAACTTTAATGCGTACATTCAGCAGATGGCGCAATGGGCAAATTCCGCATACACGCATCCTAAAGTGACGGCTGTCTGGAAATATACAGCTCAAGGCCGCGTTATTCAAGACTTAATCGCGGCAGGTCTCATCTTTCAATATGCCGACGGCAAATTGGTGGAGAAGTGGGACAGCCAGGAGACCAAGCTGTTTGGCGTGAACAAGCCGCCGTTATATCAACTGTTGCAGCAAACGGTCTTTGAGATTGCGGTACGATTTACCGTCATCAAGTCCCATCCGGAAGATCGGGATCTTTGGGAGGACACGGAACTTTTTCAACGATTTATTGCCTATACGAATGAGACACTGATGGCGGCTAAATTACCGAATCTTTGTTATGCGACAGGTACTTATGAAATTCTGTCGACCCAACACGGTTCACGCATTCGCAACGCCGGGGACAATGCCAAACTGATATCGGCTAATGATGACAAGGGCTACACGTTTAGGGGCCGATGGGCAGAAGCTGAAGAAGCGGTGCAAATCGGCTACAATGCTTCACAGCAGGCGCACCATGCCTTGCGCTGGTTGATTCAGCGGCAAGGCAGCTATGTCGATACCCGGTATTTCGTCGTCTTTCGCAAGCAAGGAGATACGGCAACAGACATATTTGCCTCTACGTGGGACCTGCAGGCCCGGCTATCAGACTTGTTCGGCGGAGAGCCGCGGCGCAGCAATGAAGGCGAACGAACAGGGGCCGTCGAGGGGCAGCAGGTGGGTCAAGCTTTACGAGGTTTGGCGCACCGTTTCGAGCATGGCCGCTATGATCAGACGATCGTTCTTGTACTCGATGCGGCGACGACCGGCAGGTTGTCCATTGTCTATTATCAAGAAATCGAAAGCAGGCTTTATCTGGACAATTTGACGCATTGGCATGAAACTTGCCGGTGGCGGCAAATCGCGAGGGAGGAGAACAAACAAACGGTCGCCTACGTCGGCACGCCTTCAACGTATCACATCGCACAGGCCATCTATGGGGAAAGGGGCGATGCTAGAATCAAGAAAGAGCTCTACACGCGTTTGTTGCCTTGCATTACGGATCGACAGGCGATTCCGCGCGATCTCGTCTATACGTTGTTCGAACGGGTCAAAAACCCGGAAAGATTCAAAAACACGTCGGAATCGTGGGAAATGACACTTCATATTTCGTGCGCCTTGATTGTGAAAATGTATGAAAAGGAGGAACTGAGCGTGGAGCTGGATTCGGACAATGACAGCAGAGACTATTTGTTCGGCCGTCTACTCGGTATCGCGGAAGTGATGGAGAGCCGACAATTGAAGCGGCAGGAAGAAAATCGCGCAACTAATGCAACGCGTTACTTCAACGCGTTTGCCAATCGGCCGGCGAGAACGTGGCTTGTCATTCGCAAACAGTTACAGCCGTATTTCAACCGATTGGGCAAGAAAGCGACTTACTACCAAATTGAAATTCAAAAAGTGGAAGCGGCGATTGGTACAGAACGAATGAATGATCTTGCATTGTCGCCGCTTTTCCTAATCGGCTACAGCAGTCAAGTGCAAGCATTAAATCAAAAGAAAGAGGTCGAAAGCGATGACAGTGATTCAGAACAAAATTGATTTCTCCGTCATATTCAGTGTGAACAAAGCCAATCCCAACGGCGATCCGTTGAACGGCAATCGGCCGCGTCAAGACTTCAGAGGTCACGGTGAAATTTCCGATGTGGCGATTAAACGTAAAATTCGAAATCGCTTGCAGGACGAAGGAGCGACGATTTTTATCCAGTCCGACGAACGCAGAAGTGATGGCTACCGCAGTTTGAAGGATCGGGCAGAGTCGATTGCGGAATTAAATAAATTGCTAAATTCCGCCAAAGCCGATGAGGAACTGGCCGCAGCGCTCGCTTGCAAGCAGTGGCTCGATGTACGGGCATTTGGACAAGTGTTTGCTTTCAAGGGAAACAAGCTGTCCATTGGCGTTCGCGGCCCCGTATCGATTCATACGGCGACCAGTCTTGAGCCGGTGGACATCACCAGCATGCAAATTACCAAAAGCGTCAATTCGACGACCAATGATAAAAATCCCGGCGATAAAACGTCAGATACGATGGGCATGAAACATCGGGTTGATTTTGGCGTCTACATGTTTCACGGCAGCATTAATCCGCAATTGGCGGAAAAAACGGGATTTAGCGTCGACGATGCGGAGAAAATCAAACAAGCGCTAATTACGTTGTTTGTCAATGATGCTTCATCGGCCCGGCCGGATGGCAGCATGGAAGTAAATCAAGTCTTGTGGTGGCAGCATCATACCAAACTTGGGCAGTACGCTTCAGCCAAGGTACATCGTGCACTTCAACTGCATAAGAAGACAGACTACCCGCAGTCCATTGAGGACTATGTAATTGAAGTAGATGCACTGGAAGGGCTGACTTGTGAACGTTACGATGGTTTATGAAGAAGAAGATTTTTTGCTGCTATCGGGGATTCAACATTTTGCCTTTTGCCGCAGGCAGTGGGCGTTGATCCATGTAGAGCAGAAATGGGAAGAAAATGTGTTGACGCTAGAAGGACAGTGGGTGCATGAACGTGCAGACAATGCCATGACCCGCGAGCGGCGGGGGCCGCTCTTGATCGTGCGTGCGCTCCCGCTGCAGTCTGTCCGGCTGGGCATTAGCGGGATTTGCGATGTGGTGGAATTCGTACAGGATGCACAGGGAGTATCCATTGCCGGAGAACCAGGGACTTACTTGGCTCGTCCGGTTGAATACAAGCGGGGGAAAACGAAGACGCACGATGCAGATCGCCTTCAACTGGCTGCTCAAGTGCTCTGTCTCGAAGAAATGCTGGCCCATCCGCCGATTCCGCACGCCTATCTCTATTACAATGAAACCAAGAGACGCGAGGAAGTTGCGATTACGGAGGCACTTCGTGAACAGGTGCTGACGGTTACAACCGAGATGCATCGCTACTATAGGCAGAGACATACCCCGAAAGTTAAAACCGGCAAACACTGCATGTCATGTTCGCTGCGACAGGTTTGTTTGCCGGAACTGCTGAACAGAGAACCTGCTTCCGCCTATATAGAAAGGATGTTACGTTCGTGAAGAAGTTGCAGAATATCATCTACGTGACCATTCCGAATTGTTATCTGGCGCTATCTGGTGGAAATATTAATCTGCTAGTAGATCAACGGTCGATTGCCAAAATTCCGTTGAACAACGTTGAAGGCATTTGTACATTCGGACATCAAGGCATTAGTCCCACACTAATGGAAGCGTGTCTAGATCGTAACATCAGTCTGGCATTCTTCAACCAAAACGGACGTTTTCGCGCTCGCATCGCAGGGACGATCGATGGCAACGTTATTTTACGTAAAACGCAATATCGTTGGTCGGACCAAGAAGAGCAGTGTGTTCGAATTGCGCGGAATTTTGTCATTGGAAAAGTTTACAATTCCGTTCAGCTATTGAAGCGAGTCCGTAAATCCCACGGTTTGCGTCTGGAACTGGAGCGTTTTGATAACGCCCTTGCCCATTTGCAAGAAGTCGTGCAGGCGCTAAAGCTGGCGGAGGGTCTAGATTCTCTGCGTGGAATCGAGGGAGAGGCGGCCGCCCGGTATTTTCAACTTTGGGATGATATGATTTTGCAGCAGAAGGACGCTTTTTACTTTCGGGGAAGGTCGCGCAGACCGCCACTAGATCGAACTAATGCGCTGCTCTCGATGGCGTACAGTTTGCTGGCCAACGAAGTCACTTCGGGTCTTGAGAGTGTCGGGCTCGATCCTTACGTAGGATTTATGCACCGGGATCGACCGGGACGCCGATCCCTCTCGCTTGATGTTATGGAAGAATTAAGGCCGGTGATGGCAGATAGATTTGTGCTAAATTTAATTAACCGTAAACAAATGCAAGCAGAAGATTTTAAAGTCAAAGAAAATAGTGCTTGCCTATTAACGGAAAAAGGCAGGAAGCAGTTTTTTAAATTGTGGCAGGAGCAGAAAGAAGTGCAAATTGAGCATCCCTTTTTGAAAGAAAAGATGAAATGGGGATTGTTGCCGCATGTGCAATCTTTGCTGCTGGCCAGACATTTGCGCGGCGATCTGGACATGTATCCCCCGTTTATGTGGAGGAGTTAGCCATGCTGATATTGGTAACCTATGATGTGGCCATTACAACGAGCGGCGGTGCAGGCAGACTGCGCAGAGTAGCTAAAGTATGCGAGCAGTACGGCGTACGCGTGCAAAACTCCGTTTTCGAATGCATTGTAGATTCCACCCAAAAGAAGTTATTGGAGCATAAATTGATTCAAGTAATGGATGAACAGTTAGACAGCATTCGAATCTATCAACTAGGCGAAAAGTATCGAGATAAGGTGAAGCATATTGGGGCGAAGGAAACGATAAACGTCGAGGATCCGCTTATATTTTGACGGGCGGAAAACTCCAAGCGAACATGAAAAGCCCGGGAGGTTTTCTTTGAATTTTAATTAATTTAGAAATATAAGTAAAAAACAAGTGGGGATTTATATTGTCACATTACGTATTTTGCAATATGACGTGCGATTATGGACTATCATCACAACATATTGCCGTCTCCCTTCAGGCGAGGGAGTGGATTGAAATAACGCTAAGAATGAAATTATTGGAGCGCATTTGATGTCTCCCTCCAGGCGGGGGAGTGGATCAAAATGGTATTTCTATCTCGGTTGGCGGCGTACCCCGTAGTCTCCCTCCAGGCGAGGGAGTGGATTGAAATCGGTATGAGTTGGATCAACTTATAAAGAATAATGGTCTCCCTTCAGGCGAGGGAGTGGATTGAATTTGTGGATGAGCACTTAGCTTCCGCTGGAATAAGTGCTCATTCGCATGAAGTGCCGCTAACGGCAGAGTTGAAGAAGAAAGTGAAATCGATCGTGGACGAAATGCAGAATTATTACAAGCGAAGGCATACCCCAAAAGTAAAAACGGGACCGTTCTGCCGAAGCTGCTCTCTTCAACACGTTTGCTTGCCGGAATTGATGAACAAACGTACAGTCAAAAGTTATGTTGAAGGGAAAATCGGGGAATGAAGAAGCTGCTCAATACTTTGTTCGTTACCCAGCCGGATGTTTACTTGTCATTGGATGGCGACAACGTTGTTCTGCTGAAGGATCAGGAGAGACTGGGACGGCTGCCGCTGCACAACTTTGAATCCATTGTAGCATTCGGTTATACAGGGGCGAGCCCGGCATTGATGGGGTATTGCGCTGAGCGCAATATCTCATTGGCGTTCATGACGATGAACGGCCGGTTTCTTGCCAGAGTGATCGGAGAGAGCAAGGGCAATGTTGTGTTAAGGAAGAAGCAGTACCTGTCGTCGGAAGATGAGCGCATATCCGCCGCAATTGCGCGCAACTTTATTGTCGGCAAGATCTATAATCAGAAATGGATGCTGGAGCGGATGACCCGGGATTACCCGCTTCGGCTCGATGTCGACGTATTCAAGGAAGTATCCAGGCAATTATCCGCGATTCTTCCAGAAGTACGGGCCTGCGAGGATTTGGAGAGATTAAGGGGCTTGGAGGGCCAGGCAGCGGCAAGTTATTTTAAAATGTTCGATCAAATGATTTTGCAGCAGAAGGAAGATTTCAACTTTCGCGCCCGATCCAGGAGGCCTCCGCTGGACAATGTAAATGCAATGCTGTCATTTGCCTATACATTGTTGGCACACGACGTGACATCAGCGCTGGAAGGTGTTGGTTTGGACGCATACGTTGGCTTCTTGCACCGTGATCGTCCGGGACGGGTCTCCCTTTCCCTGGATGTCATGGAAGAACTGCGAGGTGTCTTTGCGGATCGGTTCGTGCTGTCGATGATTAACAAAAGGGTCGTGAGCAAAGAAGATTTTGCGAAGAAAGAGAACGGCGCCGTTCTTATGAAAGACGATGCGAGGAAGAAGTTCATGGCCGCGTGGCACGACAGAAAGCAGGAAAAAATCACCCACCCTTATCTCGGGGAGAAGATATCATGGGGACTTGTGCCTCATGTTCAGGCATTGCTGCTGGCCAGGTTTCTGCGCGGTGATCTGGACGAGTATCCGCCATTCCTGTGGAAGTAGGTGAAGACGCTGCTGGTACTGATTACGTATGATGTGAGTACAGTAAACCGTGAAGGGCAGAGAAGGCTGCGCATGGTATCCAAAGCGTGTTTGGCGTACGGGCAGCGTGTTCAGAATTCCGTATTCGAATGCGTGGTAGATGCGACCCAGCTTACTGTGCTAAAGTTGAAATTGTTGGAACTGATCGATCCCGCTCAGGATAGCCTGAGGTTCTACCAGTTGGGCAATTCCTACAAAAACAAGGTAGAACACTATGGCATTAAACAGTCGATCGACCTGGAAGGACCAGTCATTCTGTAGTGCGAATAGGCGGTGCGAATGTATGGCGAACATGAAAACCCCGGGAGATTCGCACCAAGAAAATGGGTTTAACTGTAAATATGTCTGTGTTATTACTTGGAGTTGCAGCATAGTTTCATATGTTTTTGTTGTTTTAAGCGGTTTTTGAACGCAATGACGGGGCATTTACGCTGAATTGTGTCAAAAATCGCAGTCGCATCCCGTAGGGGTGCGTGGATTGAAATCCAGATGAAGAAGAGCATCGCGAAGGATTGCGGTGTCGCATCCCGTAGGGGTGCGTGGATTGAAATAAGGAAATGCATATGCCGCACCAGCGCGGCAAGAACGTCGCATCCCGTAGGGGTGCGTGGATTGAAATCTCGTACTGATAATCCCATTCTCCGATGTTGACGTCGCATCCCGTAGGGGTGCGTGGATTGAAATTCGATCGATGCCATATATGAAGAAACGAAGATTTTGTCGCATCCCGTAGGGGTGCGTGGATTGAAATTCTCCGACAATGACGATCTCGGCCCCGGACCTCCGTCGCATCCCGTAGGGGTGCGTGGATTGAAATGACATGTCGGCCAACTTTGCAATTGCCGCTTCTGGTCGCATCCCGTAGGGGTGCGTGGATTGAAATTATTGGCGGGGGTGAGGCGGTTGGATGTAGAGACGTCGCATCCCGTAGGGGTGCGTGGATTGAAATGCTGCAAGTGGAGCAAGGCGTCCATAGTAGCTCTCGTCGCATCCCGTAGGGGTGCGTGGATTGAAATCGGATCCGGTAAGCCTTATTATCACACGACGCCAAGTCGCATCCCGTAGGGGTGCGTGGATTGAAATGGATATTGTCTACGACGACATGCGTAAGGGGGCTATCGCATCCCGTAGGGGTGCGTGGATTGAAATCCAAGGAAAGCGGAATCGCAATCGGCATGCTGAGTCGCATCCCGTAGGGGTGCGTGGATTGAAATTCTTAAGTCCATAACCAATAACCCAACATGCAGCGTCGCATCCCTCAGGGATGCGTGGATTGAAATTTGCAAATATCGATATGCGTAGAATCCCATGGAACAGTCGCATCCCTCAGGGATGCGTGGATTGAAATGATGACGATATACCTTCCATCGATTCCTGGTATGCGTGGATTGAAATTTCCGAGTAATCATCATTATGCGCGGCAATGACTTGTCGCATCCCGTAGGGATGCGTGGATTGAAATGGGGGATGGAAGATTGAATCTTCGAAAAGTTGAGGTGTCGATCCCGTAGGGGTGCGTGGATTGAAATCGTCCTTAAACCCAATCTCGTACCAGTTGACCATGTCGCATCCCTCAGGGATGCGTGGATTGAAATAGGTTCGGGATGTCCAAGCCCTCTTTGACGAGCTGGTCGCATCCCACGCGGATGCGTGGATTGAAATTGATGTTTGCCGTTGCAGATGCGGGCAATCTCGCGAGGGAGCTTTATACATTCGTGGGTTGGAATACAGCAGCGGATGGCAGCGGGACGGGATACAAGCCAACTGATGCGCTTCCGGTCGGAGCGTCGAATGTAACGTTATATGCGCAGTGGCTGAGAAAGAGTGATAATGCGCGGCTGAGCGATCTGTTCGCGGATGAAACGAGCCTGATGCCCTTCTTTGATCCAACCGAAATGTCGTACGATGTCTTCCTCAATTATGTCGAGAACACGCTGAGTCTTACTTACGTCAAATCCGAACCTGAACAGGCTGTAACAATCGACAAGGGGGATTTGCTGTCGGTAACAGGCTCGGTATATAAGTATCAACTAACCGATTTTGTCATCGGCACCGTAACTCCGGTCAGGGTCTTGGTAACAGCCGAGGACGGTACGGTCAACACCTATACGGTTAACGTTTACCGTGATTCCGGAGACGACGCGGATTTGTACGATTTATGGAGCATGGAATTTGATACGGATCCATACTTCTCGACTGAAATAACGGAATATAAGGCCCATGTAGGGTATGAGGTTGGCAGCGTTAAAATATTTGCGGACCTATCCGATCAACATGCCGAGGTGACGATTAACGGCAAGCCGGTTCCCGGGGAGGACGCCGCAGACATCATCGAACTTGTCGTAGGCGATAATCCGATCGTCATCGAAATCACGTCGCAGGATGGCACAAGGAAGAAGACGTATACCATCATTGTCACTCGTTTAGCCGATACCGGCGGGGAACCGACGACGCCAACGACACCGACGACACCGACAACACCGACAACACCGACAACACCCCCCGCAAACAGCCTAAGCGACATCGCGGGACACTGGGCCCAGCGCGACATCGAACAAGCAGTGCGCGAAGGCATCGCGAACGGCTACGCGGACGGTACGTTCAAGCCGAACAAAACCGTAACGCGCGCCGAGATGGCGGTGCTGCTCATGAATGCGTTGAAGCCCCAAGATGCGGAAGCGGTGCTCACCTTCACGGATGCTGACAAGATCGGGAATTGGGCAAAGCGGCAGATCGCTCTAGCCAGGCAGTTGGGCATCATCAGCGGCTACGCCGACGGCAGCTTCCGTCCGGACATTGGAGTTACGCACGCCGAGCTTGCCGTCATGATCGCCAGAGCGCTCGGGTTGAAGCCCCAAGAGTCAGCAGTTGCCGCATTCGCGGATGAAGCGGATATTCCGGCTTGGGCACGCAGCGCTGCGGGAGTGCTATACGACCTTGGCCTGATGCAGGGCAAAGATGGCAGCCGCTTCGCGCCGAACGACATCGCCACGCGCGCCGAGACGGTCGCGCTCATCATGAGAATGCTGGCGTATCGCGAACAGCTCTGAACGAACAAGGCCGCCCGATTCCTGGCGGCCTTGTCCAATCAATCTGCATGGCTGAGCTTCGGAGCCCCTAAAAACGAAGATACCCGACCGGGCTGGGTAACTAGTAATTTACGATCGTTAACCGAGCGGCTTTGCAACGACCCCTACTGCAAAAAGTATAGTTCTTCCGTCAGCTTCCCCGATTCAATGCCTGAACTGCACAACAACATTCGCATCGCACTCCCATTCGGACTGCATAAATTCTTAGGTATTTCCACCCGCATGAAGAAATTCCATTCGCGAATTCCTAATATCGTCATGCTTCCCTGCGAGGTTATGGTATTCCTGTGTGCATTCTATATGTTACCTTCAATTTTGAAATCGCTTACAGATAAATCGCAACGCAGAGAAGGGAGAAGTGCCTTGTTGCTGAGGAAGATGATGATTAGCCGCCAGCTCTATATGATGCTGCTGATTCCGATCGCTTACTTCATTATTTTCAAGTATTTGCCGATGTTCGGGGTTCAGATCGCGTTCAAAAAGTACATGGCGTCGCAAGGAATTTGGGGCAGTCCATGGGTAGGATGGAGCAACTTCGAAAAGCTGTTTGACTCCTATCAATTCTGGAGAGTATTGAAGAACACGGTCGGCTTGAGCTTGTATGAACTGATTTTGGCCTTTCCGTTTCCAATCCTGCTGGCGCTGGGCATCAACAGCATGAACAATCAACGTTACAAGAAAATCGTGCAAATGACGACTTACGCGCCCCACTTCATTTCGACCGTCGTCATCGTGGGCATCATCGTGCAATTTCTGAGCCTGCGCATGGGGATTGTCAACATTTTCCTGGAGTATCTGGGTATAGATCGCATCGATTTCATGGGGAAGCCTGAATATTTCAAATCGATCTATGTATTTTCCCATATTTGGCAAAATGCAGGTTGGGGAACGATTATTTACTTGGCCGTGCTGGCCGGCGTCGATCCCCAGATGTACGAAGCGGCGATTATGGACGGCGCGAGCAAGTTCAAGCGCATTCTCTACATCGATATACCGGCATTGCTCCCGACGGCTACGGTGCTGTTGATTCTGCACACGGGTCGGATCATGAACGTCGGCTTCGAGAAAACTTTGCTGCTGCAGACACCGCTCAATCTCAGTTCCTCAGAGGTTCTGCAAACTTACGTGTACAAGGTCGGGCTCGCCTCGAATATGACGGATTATTCCTTCGCGACGGCGATCGGGCTGTTCACCGCGGTCATCAACTTCATTCTGATTCTGATCGTGAACGCCATTGCCAGAAGGCTTGGGCAAACCAGCCTATGGTAACCGCCAGCTTGCCGGCCGACAGAAAGGAGCAGCAGGATGAATGAAATTCGCGACGGCAGTACCGATCGCTGGTTTAACTTTCTTAATTATTTCTGTATTACGTTGTTTTTCCTGGCTGTTCTGTATCCGATTATATTCGTGCTCAGCTCGTCCTTCAGCTCACCCGATGCGGTCTTGTACGGGAGAGTACGGCTTAGTCCCGTCGAAGCGGGATTGGAAGGGTACAAGGCGCTGCTTGAATATAAGCCGATCTGGCGAGGATACGCCAATTCGATTCTTTATACCGTTGTCGGAACGGTAATCAATGTTGCGCTTACTTTGCTCGCGGCCTACCCGCTGTCCCGCAAATCTTGCTACGGGCGCAACGGCATCATGCTGTTCATGACGTTCACGATGATTTTCAGCGGCGGCCTGATTCCGACCTACCTGGTCGTCAGTTCGCTGAATATGGTGAATACGATGTGGGCGCTGGTCATCCCGGGCGCGATTGCCGTTTGGAACCTGATTATTACGCGCACTTATTTCCAGACGACGATCACGGACGAATTGCTCGACGCCGCCCAGATCGACGGCTGCACCGACTTCAAGTTTCTCGGGTTCGTCGTGCTGCCGCTCTCCAAGGCGATCATTGCGGTCATCACGTTGTTCTATGCGGTCGAGCATTGGAACGCCTTCTTCGATGCGCTGATTTATTTGCGTGACAAAGACAAGTTTCCGCTGCAGATGTTCCTGCGCGATATTCTGGTCATGAATGAAGTCGACACATCGATGATCGGGATCGACGCCGAAACGATGCAAGCCCGAGAGGGGGTGAGGGAGCTCCTGAAATATACGGTCATCATCGTGGCGAGCTTGCCGGTTCTGGTGATGTACCCGATGGTTCAGAAGTATTTTGTCAAAGGTGTTATGATTGGTTCTATCAAAGGGTAACGGGCAATTCAATCATGCTAAGGGGGAAAGTCTCCATGAGGAAAGGTTGGGTAGTCGCATTGGTCTTGACGCTGGCGGCAACAGTCATATTGGCGGGATGCAGCAAAAATAACGGCAAGGATGCCGGCAATTCGCCGGAAGCGAGCGTCAAGGCGTCTGCGACGACGTCTGCATCGGCGCCGGCGTCGGCAGCGCCCGAGAACAGCAACGTAACGGAGCCTGGCACGTTTCCGGTTGTCAAGGACAAGATCGATCTGACGATCTTTACATTGGATGATCCCGTCATTGAGGACATTGAGACGAACGAGTTCACGAAAGAGTATGAAGAAAAGACCAATGTCCATGTCAACTGGATGCTCGTAAGCAACAAGGATATGGAACAGAAACGCAATCTGCTGTTGGCGGCCAACTCGGATCTGCCGGACGTCTTCATGAATGCCAGCATCAGCAACGTGCAGCAGGTGCAGTACGGCAGTCAAGGCGTCATTATTCCGCTGAACGACTTGATTGATAAGTATGCGCCCAATATCAAGAAGGTATTCGAATACAACCCGCTGATCAAGAAGATGATCACGGCGCCGGACGGCAATATTTATGCGCTCCCCGACGTTGCGGAAACCTATCATACCACCTTCGGCCAGAAGCTGTGGATTAATCAAGCCTGGCTCGACAAGCTCGGACTGAAGATGCCGGAAACAACCGACGACTTCTATAATGTGCTCAAGGCGTTCAAGGAAAAGGATCCGAACGGCAACGGCAAGGCGGATGAAATTCCGCTGACGGGCGCCATCAAAGGCTATAACACCAGTGTCTATCACTTCATCATGTCGGCCTTCATTCAGGACGAAGGCTTCGATCAAAGACCGTTCATCCTGGAGGATGGCAAGGTGTCCACCGCCTTCGACAAGCCGGAATGGCGGGAGGGCTTGAAGTTCCTGAACAAGCTGTACAAGGAGGGGCTGCTCGATCCGGGCGCGATGACGCAGGATAACGCGCAACTGAGGCAGCTTGGCGACAACAAAGACGCTACGCTGATCGGCAGCGTGGCCTCGGGGGCGATGACCGGATTTATGGCGGCGGGAACGAAGCGGATGGCGGAATACACGTCGGTTCCTCCGCTCAAGGGGCCGCAAGGCGTGCAAACGACCGGCTATTATCCTTATCAGATTACGGTCGGCAAATTCGCGATTACGAGCGCCAACAAGAATCCGGAAGCGACCATGCGCTGGGTGGACTGGTTCTACACGACGGACGGCACCATGAGAGTGAACGCCGGCAGAGAAGGCGTCGATTGGGAATACGCCAAGCCGGGAGAGATCGGATTGAACGGCGAAGCGGGCACGTTCCGCCGGCTGCTCCTGTTCGGCAAGACGCAGAATGTGCATTGGAACAAGAATACACCGCTCTTCTATCCGGAAGCGTTCCGCAGCGGGTCGGTCGTCGATCCGAAGGAGCAGGAAGCGATCCTGTACAGAGAGACCAAGGAGAAATACGCGCCGTACCAGCCGAAGGAAGTGCTGCCTCCGCTGTTCATGACGGAAGCGGAAGCGGAAGACTACAACGGGATCGACTTCAACATCCTGACTTATCTGAAGGAATCGACGGCGCGATTCGTGGTAGGCAATCTGGATCCTGACAAGGATTGGGACACTTATCTCAAAGAGCTCGACAAAATCGGCTTGAAGCAGTATGTGGAAATGACGCAGCAAGCATACGACCGACAGTTTAAGTAAGCGACAGAGAAGAGGCGCAGTCTGCCAGGGAAGGGATTCCCCGGCAGATTTGCCGCTTGTATATGGAAGGATCCAATAACTCAGGGGAAAGGAATGAGCCGGATGCTCGCAACCGAACAGCCAAACTTCCTGTTTCTGTTCCCGGATTCGCACCGCGGCGATTGGTTGCCTTATGATGCCGCGACGCGGGAGATGCTCGGCATGTCGGAGATCGGGCTGCGCATGCCGAATGTGCAGCACCTGATGGAGGAAGGTTCCACGTTCAGCCGGGCGGTGACGCCCGCTCCCTTGTGTGCGCCCGCCCGGGCCTGCCTGGCGTCCGGCGTCCGTTACGTACACTGCGGAACGCCAAGCAATCAGGCGAACTTTCCGCCGGATCGGCGAACGTTCTACTCCGTATTGAAAGAGACCGGCTACAAAGTGGGCGGCGTCGGGAAGCTGGATCTGCATAAGCCTGCCCACTGGTGGGGGCTGGACGGATGGATCGACGAGCTCGGCGCGCTCGGGTTCACGGATGCGGTGGACAATGCCGGCAAGATCGATGCGATCGTCTCCGGGAAGGAGACGCCCAAGGACCCGTATATGCGCTACCTGCACCAACGGAATCTCGCCGAGCTGCATGTGCGCGATATGACGGGCCGCAAGGGGCACGGCACAGAGCCGACGGAGCTTCCCGAGGAAGCGTATTGCGACAATTGGCTGACCGATAACGGCATCCGGATGCTGCGCGATTTTCCGCAGGATCAGCCCTGGCTGCTGATGGTTAATTTCACCGGGCCGCACGGGCCATGGGATGTGACGAAATCGATGCGGGAGGCGTGGCAGGACGCGGAATTGCCCGGGCCCAGCGATGGAGACCCGCAGAAGGCTCAGCAAGTGCTGGACGTTCGCCGCAACTACGCTGCCATGCTGGAAAACATCGATCGCAACATCGGATTGCTGCTGGCGGAAGTGGCCGGACGCGGGGAGCTCGACAGGACGATCGTCATTTATTCCTCCGACCACGGGGAGATGCTGGGAGATCGCCGGTCGTTCGGCAAGTGCTCGCCTTACCGGGGATCGGTTCAAGTCCCGCTCGTGATCAAAGGTCCGGGCATCCGGCGTGGTATCGTATCCGATGCGCTCGTCGAGCTGCAGGATTTGGCCGCGACGATGGTCGAGTATGCTGGCGCCCGATTGGAAGCGCTGCCGGAAGCAGCCGGGGAATCGCGCTCGCTGAAGCCGGTGCTGGAAGGACGGACGACGACGCACAGGCAGGTTCAGCTATCTGCGCTGGATGCGGACGGCAAGCATATCGGGAACGGTTGGAGCATGCTCGCGAACGGCCGTCACAAGCTGGTGCTGTGGGAAGGTCGGGAGCCGGAATTGTACGATCTGGCCGCGGACCCGTGGGAGGTCGACAATATCGCGGCTGAGCATGCCGAGATCGTGCAGTCGTTGCGGGCGCAGGGGCAAGCTCGGAATTGAACGGCGCGACGTGACTCATTGACCAATTTTTTGGCGGCTCTTTTGCGGTATAATGGTTGAAAACGGGTACAGACGGTCGAAGGGGAGAATCAGTTGAACAAGAAGCGGCTCGGCACGTTTTCAAGCCTGCTGATTTCCTATGTCGTCACGATGGTAGTTACGGTCTGTGTCGGGGCGATTGCCTATTATGGATCGCTTCGCGTTGTCGAGAAGGATGCCGAAGATATCAATTTTTCCATGCTTCGGCAGAGCAGCGAAGTGATGGATGCGCGGTTGAACGAGGTGGAAAGCCTGGTGGATCAATTGAGCTTTCATCCCAAAATCAACTCATTTCTCAACATGACCGAAGCCGAAGAGGATCGGGACCATTATATGGCGATCGATACTTGGAATTACGTGCAGAGTTACAGGTTCACGAGCCGGTTCATCGCCAATTTCTATATTTATTTCAACAACAGCAGGATCATCATGTCACCGGCGGACATGTCGCGCAGAATGCCGATGTACTATGAGAATATGTTCCGGTACAAGGGAATGACGTTCGAGCAGTGGAGCCGGGAGTTTACAGACAAGTTTCATAACGGGGAATATGTGCCGACCCATTCGATCACGATCAATGGGAGAACCGATTCCTACATCACCTATCTGCAGACCGTTCCGCTTGGATTCCGCAACAATTTCGAAGGGACGATCATGGTCCTGATTCCGGAAACGGAAATTCATCAATTGTTCTCGCGGCTGAATTTGCAGAATGGCGGATGGTCGATCATTGCCGATGCAAGCGGCACGGTGATTACCTCCATGACCGACGGCAATCGGACGATCGATATGGCGGGCATGGCGCTCGAGGGAACGACGGGCACGATCGAGCAAAGATTGAACGGGGAGCGGATGCTGATCAGCTATTATACGTCCCCTGTGAACAAGTGGAGGTATGTATCCGCGATTCCGACCCGGGTCGTCATGCAGAAAGTGGCATACATGAAGCGGACGAATGCCTACATCATTGCAGCCGGCTTGCTGATCGGCTTGCTGATGGCCATGTATTTCACGTACAGGAACAATAAACCGCTCTCCCGCTTGATGGTGAATAATGAGGCTTTGCAGCTGGCGATCGAGAAGCAGGCCCCTTTATTAAGGGCGGCCGTCATGGACCGTCTGCTGCGCGGGGAATTCAACGACGATCGGGAAGCCGAGGCGGCGGCGATCGATATCGGAATCGCAAGAAGCGGAACGGACGGAGCGGGCGGAGAGTCTGCGGACGGTGTAGCGGCCGGGGCAGGCCTCCGATTCTGCGTGGCCGTATTGCGAATGGACCGGATGGAGCGGCAGGAAGACCGCGAGAGCAGGGAGAAGCTGGAGATCGAGAGAATCATCATGAAGGATTCGCTCCAGAGCGAGCTGGGGCATTCCGCCGTCATTCACGATTTGGGACAGGAGAAGATGGCGATCCTCTTCCTCTTTCCGCGAGAGCATGCCGAAGCAAGCATGGCCGCCGCGGACCGCGCCGTCACAGAATTGTGCCAGCAATTCAACAAGCAATCGGCATTCCATGTCGCTTGCGGAATGGGGAATGTCTGCGATCAATTGCAGGACGTCTATCGATCGTTCAAGGAAGCGGGCAAAGCGCTGGAATGGGTGAATATCGGCCGGGGTGAGGTCAGCCTTCGCTACGACCATATTCCGCAGGACGACCCGGGGTATTCCTACCCGCTTGAAGTCGAACAGCGCTTGATGAATCTCGTCAAGTCCGGCAATGAGGAAGAGACGCGCAAGCTGCTTGAAGCCATTCACGACGAGACGATCGCCGCGCGCATGCGTTCGCCGGATTCGGTCAAGCTGCTGATGTACGATCTGGCGGCGACGGTCCATAAGTTGAATCACGAAGTTGCGGCGAATCGTGAAGGAGAAGAGCCTCTGCACGGCCAACCATTTATCGAGTACGTAGGTGCTCTTCCGACCTTCCATGATGCGTACAAGGCGATTACCAATGCCTTGATCGGCTTGTGCAGGCAGGCAAGCAGCCAGAAGAAGAGCCACAACTTCGACCTGAAGCTCGGCATTATCGATTATATCGACAGGCATTACCAGGACGGAAACCTGGGACTGGCGAATGCGGCGCAAGCGTTCGGCATCAGCGAGGTGTATCTGTCCCAATTTTTCAAAGAACAGACGGGCGAGAACTTCTCCAACTATATGGAGCGCAAGCGCATGAGCCACGCCCGGGAACTGCTGCGCACGACGAGCTTGACGATCGACGAGATTGCCGGCCGGGTCGGCTACTTCAACACGAATACGTTCTACAAAGCATTCAAGCGCATCGAAGGCATCAGCCCCGGCGCTTTCCGCAGCGGCAAGAAAACTTAGGAGAGGAAAGTTGGCGTTGGCGACAATCTGCTATTCTCCGGTTGCTTCATTTGGCGTATCGTTGAAATCAATATCAGACAGGCTGGCTCCTGCGGGGGCCTAAGCCCATTTTCAGCCGCCAAGGAGTGGATTACCGTATGAAACCCAACGTTCTGTGGATCATGAGCGACCAGCATAACGCCAACTGCACGGGCTATCGCCAGCATCCGAATGTCCGCACGCCGAATCTGGACCGTCTTGCAGCCGGCGGCGTCGATTTCACCCAAGCCTACGTGAACAATCCGGTCTGTTCTCCCTCGCGGATCTGCTTGATGACCGGGCAATACGTGCATACGCACGGCTTCCACGGCAATGTCAACTTCGAGTACCCCGAATCCAATCCGTACACGCTGGCTTGTCAACTGCGCAAATACGGCTATCAGACCGCACTGATCGGCAAATCCCATATGGTCGGACGGTGGGACCGGGAGGGCTTCGAGCATGTACGCTATTGCGACATGGCCGACGCCGAGCGAGGCGACCCGACGACGAACCATTATTTTCAATATCTCGACCGTTTGGGACTGGCGGATTTCTACGAGGAAGGCACGCCCAAGCCGGGTCAAGCCTACACGATGGACGGCAGCGGGCCTGCGCAGTTGCCCTATGAGCATTCGATCGAACGATTCACCGGCAGAGAGACGCTGGAATTTCTGGAGACGCGCGACAAGGAGCGGCCATTCTTCGTCAAGATGAGCTTTCAGAGGCCGCATGCGCCGATCTCGCCATCCGCCGACCACTTCGATATGTACGATCCGGAGGACATCGTACTGCCGGACAGCGCAGTCGACTATCTGGAACGCAGGTTCGCGGGCAAGCCGGCTTTTATGCGGGAGAAGCTCAAGGACGGATGCGGCTACCCGCTTGCCGATCCGAATCCCGAGCGGTTGAAGCGCTGCCTTGCTTCGTATTATTCGCTCATCACCGTAATCGATCAGGAGATCGGGCATGTGCTGGACTTCCTGGAATCCGCCGGCGAGTTGGACAATACGATCATCGTCTATCTGGCCGATCACGGCGACTTCGCCGGAGAGCACGGATTATTCCACAAAAACTTCGGCATCTACGATTCGATCCAGCACATTCCGCTCCTGCTCCGCTATCCGGGCGGTCCGCAAGGCGTGCGATGCCCGGAGATCGTCGAAGCCGTCGATCTGTACCCGACGGTGTGCGAGCTTTGCGGCGTGCCGGTGCCGGACGTGGTGGACGGAACCAGCGTATTGCCTGCGTTGGAGGGGAGCCGGCCGGGGAAGGACGCCGCTTATTGCGAGTGGAATTTCCAGGGGGAAAAGATGACGGCGATTCGGACGAAGGAGTATCGGCTGGTCCTCTATCAGAAGGCCGGCGAGGGCGAGCTGTACGATCATCGTTCGGATCCGGGAGAGGTGCTTAATGTCTGGAGCGATCCTGCCTATCAGGCCGTGAAGATGGAACTCATGCAGCGGCTGCTGGCTTTCTCGATGGATTATGCGACCCGCAGCAATATGGGGACGGATGCCGTAAACAGGCAACGAACGCGGCATACCCCGACCGTACTGCTGCACACGGGCAAAGCATATTGGAGTCAGTTGAAGCGAGCCTATGCACAATCGCTGCCGTGGCCGCCCGGTGCGAACGAGCCTGGATCGGACTGATGATCGGAATAGACAACAGGGGGGTTCAGGCGATGGTGCAACTTAACGGAAATCAGGCTGCTGCCGGGCCGCAGGCGGGATCGCCCCGGCACGTTTTCGCGGAATGGGCAGATGAGGCGGGCGTGATCGTCGTTGGCGATGGCAAGTATGGCCTCGTACCGAACGATGCGGACCAGGAAAAGGCCGATCGGTCGGCCGCGGGAACAGATACGATCGGGGCGGCGAACGAGGGACAGAAATCGGGAACAGGTGCGGGGGCAGGGACAGGGACAGGTGCGGGGTCAGGGGCAGTAGCGGCTCCGTCACCTTGCGCATTGGCATTTGGCAGATTGGCTCTGAAGTTGCCCGCCTTCAAGCGTGGCGTTTACTACCGGGCGTTTCACAAATATCCGGAGCGCCCGCTCGGCAGCGAGGACTGGCTGAACGGCGCCAACCGTCTGCAAGCGCAGGAATTCGGTCATGCGGCAGGCGGAGCTTCGGAAGCAGGGGCGAGACTGGCGGACGACGGAGCCGGGGGCCATGATTTCGCAGGACTCGCTGACGGCGGGTTGATGATGACGCTGGAGCTGATGGACGGACGCTGCATGACGCTGCTGCCGCTCGTCGGCAGGCGGAGCGCGGCGTGGTTCAGCTTCGCGGACGGTCAAGTGTTTGTTAGCGTCGGCCATATGGGAACGGGAATCGAAGAGGAGCCGGGCGCCCGCCCGGTGCTGGCTTATGCGATCGCGGATCATATTTATGCTGCGAACTATGAAGTGTGGCGGCTGGGGCTTGCCCATCCGCTCGCAGCCAGTACAGCCAGGCTCAGGACCGCCAAACATTATCCCGACGTATTTCGCTATCTCGGTTGGTGCAGCTGGGAGGAATATTTTTTTACAATTAACGAGCGGAAGCTGCTGGAAGTCATCGACGGCATCGACGCTTCCCCGGTTCCGATCCGATATTTGTTGATCGATGACGGGCATCAGCACCATGAGCGAAGCGGGGAATTGTCGTATGCGGAGCTGAACAGCCCGACCTTCGACGGCATGATGAAAGCGCGGTTGATAAGCTTCGCCCCCAATGAGCGGTTCCCGGGCGGATGGACGAAGGTCATGGAGCGGGTTCGCAGCAGCTCGGTGCAGTGGATCGGACTGTGGCTGAATTTCAACGGTTACTGGGGCGGCATTCATCCGGATAATGAGCTGGAGCTGGAGGAGCATCTCGTCGAGCTTCAGGACGGCAACCACAAGTACCTGCTGCCGAAGGAAGGCGAGGCGCATGCCGCGGCCTTCTATTCCGCTTATCTGAATGCGCAGCGGGAGGCCGGGTTCGACTTTTTGAAGATCGATCAGCAGGCGGCGGGCTTGGAGAAGTATCGCAGGGGAGGCGCGGGCAACCCCGTCGCGTGTGCAGCCGGCAATGCTCAGGCGATGGATGCGGCTTCGGCCCGGCTCATGCAGACGCATATCAATTGCATGGCGCACAACGCCGTGGCGATCTTCCATACGCGCACCAGCGCAGTCACGCGATGCAGCGAGGATTACAAGAAGGGCGACAAGCTGTGGGCAAAGCGGCATATTCACAATTCATTCGCCACGATCCCCGTGCTCGGCCATACGGTCTGGGGAGACCACGATATGTTCCACTCCAACGACCCGGCTGCCGCGGAGGCGATGAGCATCAGCAAAGCGCTGTCGGGCGGACCTGTCTACCTGTCGGATGCGCCGGAGCAATTCCGCACCGCGGTGATCGAACCTCTGATCTATGCGGATGGTGAACTGCTCAGACCGCTGGCGCCGGGCGTTCCGCTCCCGGACAGCATCATGGACGACCCGGTGACGAGCCGTCTGGCTTATGGCGTCATTGCTCCTCTGGAGCACCGTACGGCGGCGATTGCGCTGTTCAATCTGACGGAGCCGGCCGTGCGGGCGAGCAGAAACTTGAGCGCGGCAGATTACAGATGGGCGGGCGCGATGCAGCAGCCGCCGGAGCTGTGGGACATTCCGGAGGAAGGTCTCGTGCTTTACGATTGGCATGAACGCAAAGCTGTCTTGATGAACGGGCCCGTCTCGTATTCGCTGGACGATTTCGGCGTCCGCCTGTTTCTGATGTGCCCGGTCCGAAGCGGATGGGCGGCGATCGGGCGTCCGGACAAGTATTTGTCGGCGGCAGCCGTCCGGTTGGTGCGTGCGGGCCTTGACGAGTTGGTTGTCAGCTTGCGCGAGCCCGGAGAGTTCCTGTTTTGGAGCCGGTCCGGCATCCTGTCCTGCACGGCCGGCACGCTCACGCAATTGGATACGAACCTGTGGCGGCTGCGGACGGAACGGCGCGACTCCGAAGAGAGTATCGTCATCCGGCGCGGCGGCTGAAGCAGGAGCAGATTGCCGGAGATGCATAAAGGGGGCATGTAGTTTGGCTCCAAGCGGCGAATTACCCGACCAAAGAGACTGTCGATTAATGGATCACAGAATGCATTGCGCACGAAGCATCGCTCTTTCGCATAGCCATCCGTCGTAACGGAACACAGAGCCGTTAACCGGTGAAGCGGGTACCGCTCTGGATTTCAACGGAACTCAGCGCCGTTATTTTGCGGATTTGCAGTGATTCTTGCAACGTTTGTCGCTAATAAAGGCTTACCGTTCCGTTAGCTTTTCCAAAACACCATTTATTTCTGATTAAGGCTTCTGAGTTCCGTCATGATGCCTGCGCAGGTTGTTTGGCCCGATCCGCTATCCATCGATAGTCTCCCAAACCGGGCAATCACGTCCCATGTGGGCTTCAAGCGCCGAATTACCCAACCAATCCGGGCAAATCTGTTATAATCGGGACCGGGTACATTTTAAGCAACAACGATCTGGAATGCAGCCTGACGATTCGATACATAAAGGAGAGTTTCGCGGTGCGTCCATTAGCTGGCAGACAGGTACATCTGGATTTTCACACCTCCGAATTCATCGGCGGAATCGGAGAGCGCTTCGACAAGCGGCAATTCCAGGCCGCGTTGCAGCAAGGCCATGTCAATTCCATCACCGTGTTCGCCAAGTGCCATCACAGCTGGTGCTACTATCCGACGACTGCGGGGCGAATGCATCCTTCGCTGTCTTTCGACTTGCTTGGGGAAATGATCGACGCCGGGCATGAAATCGGTGTGCGCGTGCCCGTCTATATCACCGTCGGTTGGTCCTCGAACGATGCCGAGCAGTATCCGGAATGCGTGGAGCGGACGAAAGACGGGGCGATCCGGATGAGCAGGGGCGAGCCTGACGCCGATCCGGCGGCGCCGCGGCCGATCGTCTCGTGGAAGTTCATGTGCCCGAGCGGCCGGTATGCCGAACTGATCTATGCGCAAACCCGTGAGGTATGCGCCAGGTACCCGGAGCTCGACGGCTTGTTCTACGATATCTGCTTCCATCATTCGTGCTACTGCGACAATTGTCTGAAGGGCATGCGGGAAGCGGGACTGGATGCGCAGCGGGACGAGGATGCTTACCGTTATTATCAGATGAAGTGGAAGATGTTCACGGACGAATGTCGGCGGATTCTGACGGAATACCATCCCGACGCCACTTTGTTCTTCAACGGCAGCGCCCGCCTGGACCGACCGGAATGGGATACGGTCAACACGCATATGGAGATGGAGGATTTGCCGACGCATTGGGGTGGCTATGACAAGATGCCGCTGCAAGCGCAATATTATGCTCGCGTCGGCCAGCAGTATTTGGGCATGACCGGCAAATTCCATACGATGTGGGGAGAATTCGGCGGCTTTAAATCGGCTGCGGCGCTCACCTACGAGGCTGCCGCGATGATGACGTATGGCGCGCGCTGCAGTGTCGGCGACCAGTTGCATCCGAACGGCGAGATGGACAGGGAGACGTATCGGCTGATCGGCGAAGCCTATCGATATGCGGAACAGATCGAGCCCTGGTGCTTCGAGGCGAAGGATACGACGCGCCTGGGCGTCATGCTGTCGCCGAATGCAGACAGCAATGAAGGTATGACGAAGGTGCTGCTGGAAGGCAAGCTGGACTTCAGACTGGTGCTGCAGCCGGAGGATCTGGCGGAGCTGGATGCCGTGGTGCTGCCGGATGATGTGACACTGAACGCGCGATGGGCGGAAGCGCTGGCTGCCATGGCGAACCGGGGCGGCGGCGTGCTGCTGACGGGTACGAGCGGGCTGGATGCGCCTGACGGATTGAAAGTACCTGACGAGTTGGCTGCTTCCGGCGGGTCGGAAGTACCCGGCGGACCGGGTGCGACTGGCTTGTCGGATGCGTATGGGCAGAATGCGTCTGGTGAGTCAGAATTGTCTGGCCTGTCGGAAGCTCTTGAAGGCCTGGATGCGATTGGAAAATCGAATGGGCTGCAAAGGCGATTCCTGCTGGATATAGGTGCCGAGTATGCCGGCGCGAACGCGGACGACTGCGACTACCTGCTGCTCGGCGAACCGCTGCTGAACGGCCCTGGGGGCAAAGACGATCGCGGCCTTGAGTCGCAAGCTCAAGCTGCCGCAAGCAGCCTTGTCGCTACCCCTTTCCTGTGCTATGAACCGGCAACGCGCATCCGCCTGACGGATGGCGAAGCGCTGGCGGAGCGGCTGCCGCCATTTTTCAATCGCACTTATGGGCACTATTGCTCCCATCAGAATACGCCGAACCGCCTGACGCCGGATCAACCCGGCGCAATGCGCAAAGGCAGCATCGTCTACTTTGCGCACCCGATCTTCCGCATGTACAAGCAGCATGGCATGCAGTTGCACCGGGATTATGCTTTGCGCGCGCTGAAGCTCGTCTGCGGCAATCCCGTGCTCAACGTGGCAGGCCTGCCCAGCGCGGGCCGGGCTCGGCTCGTCCGCCAGCCGCAGGAGCACAGATACGTCCTGCACCTGCTCTACGCCTCCCCGATCCAGCGCGGCGGGGCTTCGGTCATCGAGGATATGCCGCCGATCTATCAGGTCCAGGTCGACTTCGCGGCAGACCGGCCGATCAAGCGCGCTTACTTGGCGCCGCAAGGGCACGACATTCCGATCACCGTCGCAGACGGCCGGGTGCAGTGTGTCGTGCCGAAGGTCGAATGCCACCAGATCGTCGTCTTTGACGAAGCATCGCCTGAAGCTGGATTGAGCTTGAATGTATAGGAGAAAGGAGAGGCCTGCCCATGACGAAAAAACAGACGAGCAAGCCGAACATATTGCTGATTACGACCGACCAGCAGCGGGCCGACCACCTTGGCGTCAAGGGCTTATCTGCGATAAGTACGCCGAATCTGGACCGGCTCGCGACGGAAGGCGCGCATTTCGACCGGGCCTACTGTCCTTCGCCGATCTGCACGCCTACGCGCATGTCCCTGTTGACCGGGCGCTGGCCGTCCAGTCACGGGGCTTACTCCATCGGCGTTACCGTCGACCCGCCGCCGCGCCCGACGCTGCCCGAGCTTCTGCAGCAGGGCGGATATGCCACGGCTCTGATCGGGAAAGCCCACTTCGTGCGCCGCGACGATGAGGCGGAGCAGATCGTCGGCGTGGCGAACCCGGACCCGGCAACCTTCCGCACGTTCAACGGACCGAGCCTCGGCTTCGATTGGGTCCGTACGTGCATCGGCCATACGATCAACTGTGAGCCTGACATGCACTACCGCGTATTTCTGGAGGATGCTTGCGGACAAGACGGCTACAAAAAGTGGTTCCCGCGGATGGGCGACGATTACAATCACAGGATGACCGGGGCTTGGGACATTCCGGAGGAGCTGCAGAATACGGCGTGGGTCGCCAAGGAGACACAGGATTGGCTGATGCGGCAAGCCGGCGATCGGCCCTGGTTCGTCTGGACGAGCTTCGAGGATCCGCATGAGCCGTTCGTATGCCCGGAGCCGTGGTATTCATCGGTGGATACCGCCCGGATGGAGCTGTTCGAGGGCAAGCGCGAAGGGGAATTCGACCGGAAGCCGGCCATTTACGAGCAAATTTACCGCAAGGAATTGGCGGGCATCGATGACGGTCACGGCGTACCTTGCGTGCAGGGTCCGTCCTACCAAGACGGGCAGATCGCCGAGGCGATGCAGGCGACGCTCGGGATGATCGCGAACATCGACGACAAGGTCGGGCGCATCCTCCGCACGCTTGAGGAGACGGGACAACTCGCCAACACGATCGTCATCTATACGTCCGATCACGGCGAGATGCACGGCCATCACGGCTTCTGGGGCAAAGGACTGACCGCATACGAGGACTGCCAGCGCGTTCCGCTGCTCATCTGGGGGCCGTCCCATGTGAAGCGCGTCGGCACGACTCAGGCCATTGCCAACCTGGCCGATTTGCCCGCGACGATTTTGGCGATGGCCGGCTTGCAGCCCGCGACAGGCATGCAGGGGACCGACCTGACGCCGATTCTCGAAGGGGCAGCGGCAACCGTTCAGGATTCCACCATTGTCGAATGCCAGGCAACCCGGAACATTTACCAAATGACATTCATTACCGCCGACTATAAATTGATCCTGTACCGCGACAGCGACCAGGGCGAACTGTACGACTTGCGGAGCGACCCTGATCAATACGACAATCTGTGGGAACGCGAGGAATATCGACAAGTGCGGGCAGCTTTGCTGCAGCAAGCGGTACAGAAGCAGCTTCAGCGGGAAGGCCGGGTGGCGCCGCGCCAATCGTTCGCATAATCAAGGACATTGTACAATCGGATATCGCAGCCTTGGAGTCCAACTCATTTCCGTTGGATTCCAAGGCTTGTTTAGTATATACATTATATTATATTCACCGAATGATATGCCTGTTGTATAAAATTATGCAATTCTAATCCTAATTTTTAGAAAAACCATTGACAACAACTTGTTATAGGTGTGTAATATTAATATAAAAGTTAGACTAAATAAAAAATGAAAACAAGTAAAATTATGTAACGACATGGGGGTGCCGTCTGTATTGAAATTATCCAGCATGCGCAGCGATATTCGGAAAAATTATGATCTTTATATTTTGTTTGCTCCGGTATTGCTGTACTACATTATTTTTCACTATGTGCCCATGTATGGATTGCAGATCGCTTTTAAAAATTTTATCCCGTCCCAGGGGATTACAGGAAGTCCCTGGATCGGATGGGACCACTTCGAACGATTTTTCAATTTGTTTAATTTTCGGGATCTGTTGAAGAACACGCTCGGATTAAGCGCTTATAACATTGCGGTGAGCTTCCCCATACCGGTTATCGTGGCATTCTTGATCAACGAGCTTGGCGGCAATAAATTCAAGAAAATTGTGCAAACGGTTACATATGCGCCGCACTTTATCTCGGTCGTCGTTTTGGTGGGCATGCTCTACACCTTCCTCTCTCCCAGCACGGGCATTGTGAATATCGTGGCGGACCGACTGGGGCTGGAAGCGATCAATTATATGGCGAATCCGGCTTTGTTCAAGACGCTCTATGTGTTGTCGGAGGTGTGGCAGCATACCGGTTGGGCATCCATCATTTATTTGGCGGCACTGGCCGGAATCGATCCGCAATTGCATGAATCCGCCGTGATGGACGGGGCCAACAAGCTCAGAAGAATCTGGCACATCAACCTCCCGGGTATTGCGCCGACGATCATCATCATGTTGATTCTGACAGTCGGCAGGATCATGGAAGTTGGCTTCGAGAAGGTGCTGCTCATGCAAAATCCGTTGAATCAGCAGACAGCGGAAATCATCTCGACTTACGTGTACAAGATCGGCATTCTTAATGCGCAGTACAGCTTCGCCACCGCGATTGATTTGTTTAATAACGTCATCAATTTTACATTGCTGCTGACCGTGAACTGGATAGCCAAGAAGTATTCGGAAATCAGCCTGTGGTGAGGAGTCGACGATGAACAATACAAATGCGATTCGAATCAAAAGCTCATTCGGCGACAGGATATTCGATTACGTGAACATCCTTCTGTTATCCATCCTGTTGTTGATTGTCGTGCTTCCCTTGCTCTTCATTGTCAACGCATCGTTCAGCGATCCGGACGAAGTGCTGAGAGGCAATGTGCTGCTCTATCCTGCCGGATTCACCCTGGAAGGGTATGCCAGAGTATTCGTCGACCCGAAAGTCTGGCAGGGCTATTGGAATGTTGCCGTGTATACGGTTGTCGGTACAGCCATTAATTTGCTGATGACGATTGCGGGGGCTTACCCGCTTTCCCGGAAAGACTTCAGGGGCGGCAGCCTCTTCATGGTGCTGATTACGTTCACGATGTTTTTCTCCGGGGGCATGATTCCTTCTTTCCTGCTGGTGAAAGACCTGGGCTTGTACAACAGCATGTGGGCCATCGTGCTTCCGCCGGCCGTCGGCGTATGGAATCTGATCATCGCGAAGACCTACTTCCAGTATTCGATACCGAACGAACTGAAGGAAGCGGCGCACATCGACGGCTGCAATAATATTGTCTTTTTATTGAAGATCGTGATCCCGCTGTCGCTCCCGATTCTCGCCGTGCTCGGCTTATTCTACGGGGTTGGCCACTGGAATAACTTCATGCGGGCGCTCCTGTATCTCAGCGACGAGAACAAGTACCCTTTGCAAATCGTATTGAGACAGATCTTGCTGCAAAATCAAATATCGGGCGCATCGCTGGACGATATTACTTCGGCCGTAGAGAGGCAGAAGCTGTCGCAATTGCTCCGCTATTCCTTGATTATCGTGTCCAGCGCGCCGCTGCTTATCGTATATCCGTTCTTGCAGCGTTTCTTCGTGAAGGGCATGCTGATCGGCGCCGTCAAAGGCTGAGGTGGAACGGCTCGCGGTTTCAATGGCGTCCCAAGGGATGCGTTGAAATAGAAGCTTAATGAGGGGGACAGGTTCGAAATGAGCAAAATTGTAAAAATGCTTTGCGCAGTCATGTCGGCGGCGCTGCTGTTCGTTGTGGCGGCGGGGTGCAGCGGCAGCAACAACAATTCAGCTGCACAATCCCAAACTCCAAGCGCGAAGGCAAGCGCAACGCCAAGTACATCGACAGAGCCGGCAAAACAGAGCAATTTTAACGAAACAGGCTTTCCGATTGTCAATGAGAAGATTACGCTCAAGTTTTTCATCGCCAAGATGGCTGTTGCAGGCTCCCTGGAGGAGATGCCGGTCATGAAGGATTATGAAGCCAGGACGAACGTTCATATTCAATGGGACGCGGTCCCGCAAGAGAACGCCGTCGAGAAGAAGAACCTGCTGTTCGCGGGCAACGATCTGCCGGATGTGTTCATGAACGTACTGAATCCCACGGACGAGATTCGGTACGGCTCGCAGAAAGTATTGATTCCGCTGAACGATCTGATCGACAAGTATGCGCCCAACATTACGCAGATGTTCAAGGACCACCCGGAAGTGAAGAAGTCCATTACGACGACGGACGGGAACATCTACGGACTTCCGCAATTTTTCATAGAGCCCCAGCACGTGCGGGTTCCGGACAAATTCTATATTAATGTGGCGTGGCTGAAAAAATTGAATCTGGCCATGCCGACGACGATTGACGAATTCTACAATGTGCTGAAAGCCTTCAAGACGCAGGATCCGAACGGCAACGGCAAGGCGGACGAAGTGCCGGTATTGTTCTATAATGCGGCGCCGAACGCCACGATTATCGATTACCGGGCCTTTAATAACTTCTTCAGTATTTTTAGCGCCTTCGGCATCACGGATTATTTCATGGTGAAGGACGGGAAAGTGCTGGCCGGGTTCATGCAGGACGGGTACAAGGATGCCTTGAAGTTTACGGCCAAATTGTATGCGGAGAAGCTGCTCGACAACGAGAGCTTCACGATGAACGAAGCGGAAGCAAGGGCGAAGGGGAGCGCCCCGGACAGCGTGGCCGGAACGTTCTCCAAGATGGCGGAATTCCAGTTGGTCGGGAACGACAAGATTCCGGATTACGATATTTTGCCTCCGCTCAAAGGTCCGGACGGCACGCAAGTTTACCGCGTGTTCCCGACGCCGGTGCTGAAATCGATGTTCGCGATCACGAGTGCCAACAAATATCCCGAAGCGACGATCCGGTGGATCGATCACGCCTTCTCGGACGTCGGCGCGCTCGAGTTCAGCAACGGTCCGGAAAATGTAAGCTGGAAATGGATAGATAAGGACAAAGGCGTCTATACGCAGATTGCGCCTCCGGAAGGCGTAAGCTTTGCAGAGTTCAGGCACAAGAACACGCTTGGCGCGATGACGCCGTATTACAACTCCGAGCGGCTGACGCAAGTGCCGAACGCTCAGGCGAAGAGACTGGCTGCGCAAGTGGAGAAGGTGCTGCCTTACATGCCTGCGGAAATATTCCCGGATGTGTATGTGGACGAAGCCCAGGCACAGAAGCGCGCCGATCTGACCGCCACGATCTCGCCGTACGTCATGTCGATGATGGCCCAGTTCATAACGGGGGCCGCCGATATTGACAAGGAATGGACGAATTATATCGATTCCCTGAACAAGATGGGAATGAACGACCTGCTCGCGATTCAGCAAGCTGCCTATGATGTATACGCCAATGCGAAGTAAATGCCGGCACAGGTAAACGAAGGGGAAAGCCATTCGATTGCGGGATGAGCTTTCCCTGATTTAGCAACGAACATTCCAAACACGAAAGAGGGAGTATGATGAATCGAACGCAACAGAATAGGGCTAATGCTGTCGTCTTATTTGCCATTGCCGGATTGCTGGTGTTCAGCCTCATGTTCATGAAAACGGTTACGCCTCGCGCATATGCAGAAACGCCGAGCGAATACGTAGATTTGGGCTTCGGGTTGTTCCCGCACTTTGGCATCAATACGTTCACGAACGGATTGACCGGCAGAGAGGGGAGCGATCCGGTCAGCGTGAACTATCCGTCCACCTTGTTCAACCCGACGGATTTCGATCCCTACCAATGGGCCGAAGCGGCCAGCGCGGCGGGCATGAAGTATATGATCTATACGGTCAAGCACCACTTCGGGTGGAGCGGGTGGGATACCGCATACTCCACTTATGATGTCGCGACAAGCTCGGTGCCGAATCTGGATACGGTACAGGAAGTGAAGGCAGCTTGCGATTATTACGGACTGAAGCTTGTGCTGTATTATTCCGCGCTCGATCGGACGAACTTCCCGGATCCGAAGCTTCCCGGGCACGACTGGACGAACAAGAATGCCAACTATACGCAATTCGTGAAAGACCAGATGACGGAGCTGCTGACGAATTACGGCACGATAACGGGTGTGTGGTTCGATGCGGCCAAGGCGATTACCCATGCGCAAGCCGTCGAAATCAAAAACCACATCAAGAGTATTCAGCCGGATACGCTGGTGATGTTCCATCATAAGGACAAGGACGACATCTCCGATGTCCGCATCAAGGAACAGGTCGAAGGCCTTCCGCCGGCCAACAATCAAATTCCTTGGGAGAACGCGTGGTATCTGAACAGCAAAACGAAGGACAGATATTGGTCGTTCAGCAACAATGTCACTCCGCAATTATCTGCGGTGCAAATCGCGAATCAGCGGGATTTGTTGAATGGCCGCCACGCCTCCTATGCATTGGGCGCTTCGCCGGGCCCGAGCGGGCAGCTTCCCGCCGCCATCTACAACCGGTTGGTCGAAGTCGGCAATTACCCGCCGCCGCCTGTGGCAGGGGACGATGCGGATCCGGCGATCGCTTATACCGGAACCTGGAATCATATTGCGAGAGCGGAGAGCTTTAACGGCACCTTGTCCTGGAGCAACACGTTGAACGCCGCCGCAACGTATACCTTCGATGGTACGGGAGTTGAACTGTATACACAGAAGGGGACGGGAGGGGGCAAATTCGATATTTATCTGGACAATGTCAAGGTGCTCACCTATGACTCCTATGCTTCGTCGATCCAGCATCAGGTGCTGGCTTACCAGACGACGGGGTTGTCTGCCGGGTCCCATACGATCCAGGTCGTCGTGACGCATACGAAGAATGCGAGCTCGTCCAATTACACCGTCCATGTCGACTACATTAAAGCGCTGGAAGCTGCGCCGACTGTCGTGAATGTCGATAACACGGATGCGAATATCGATTATGCAGGAAATTGGAGCAGCATCGAGCGCGCGCAAAGCTATGACGGCACGATTTCCTACAGCAATACGACGAACGATTACGCGGAATATGCCTTCACGGGGACCGGGGTGCAGCTCTATACGCAGAAAGGGCCCGGCGCAGGCAAATTCGACATTTATCTGGACAACGTCCTGCAGACGACCTTCGATTCCTATGCTTCTTCGGGGCAGCATCAGGTGCTCGCTTTCGATGCGCAAAATCTGACCGCAGGCAGCCACACGATCAAGATCGTCGTAACGGGAACGAAGAACGCGAGTGCGAACAATTATTTCGCCCATCTGGATTATTTAAAGATCACAAATTGATGCAGGGGAGGATGTTCGCTTATGAGACACAAATTCTGGTCGGGATTGGCACTCGCCGTCCTGATCTTCTCGGCCATGCCCTTCACATCCGCGCGCAATACGGCTTCCGCCGCCGGGAATGCGACGGACTGGTTCAGCGAAGCCGGGTATGGCGTGATGGTGCACTGGACGACCAAGACGATGCCGGAGACCGGTTCGCAGAAAGCCTTCTTCGATGCCGTGAACGATTTCGACGTTGCGCGCTTTGCCGAACAGTTGGAGGAAGCCGGAGCGGGATACGTTATTTTCACGATCAGTCACAGGCAGATGTACTTGCCGTTCCCGAACGCCGCACTCGATGCGGTACTGCCTGGAAGAACTTCGCAGGACAGAGACCTCATTGCCGATTTGTATGATGCCTTGAGCCCCAAGGGGATCAAAATCATGTTGTATTACGCGAACATTGCCAGCGATGCGAACGATCACCCCTGGTATGTCGCCAGCAAGTTCGATGCGGACAACAGCTATTTCGCCCAATTGCAATACGACATTACGACAGAGATCGGGCTCAGATACGGCGACAAGGTCGCGGGATGGTGGATTGACAATTGCCATGAATCCGGCGGGAAAGACAACAAGTTCGGCGACTTCAGCGCCTATACGGCAGCGCTGAAAGCCGGCAATCCGGCTCGCATCGTCGCCTACAATTTCAGCGGCACAGGAGCATGGGATTCGAATAAACCGACCGGTATTGAAGATTATGCGGCCGGCGAGCAGTGGAGCTTGTCCCGGTTGCCGGCGTCCCGATTTTCCGGAGAAACTTCTTCGCAATGGCATACTGCCGCGAACATGGATTATGGCAACGTCCCGTGGTATTACAATGGCGCGAGGAACATCTCCCCGAACTACAGCAATGAGAAGGTAGCGAATTATATTCGCAAAGTGATGCTGAAGGGCGGCGTGTTCTCCTACAATTCGGCCCCCTATCAGGAAGGTTACATGGATGACAGCACGATGAATCAATTGCGCGTCATCAAGAGAGCGATCCGCGTCGTCGAAGAAGACGGCGTGAGCAAGGTCGACAATTATAATCCGGGCATCGCGTATACCGGCGCTTGGTCGCATATTACCCAGGCATCCAATTACAACGATTCTGTCTCCTATTCCACTGCAGCGAATGCTTCCATGGAATATACCTTTAACGGTACATCCGTCAAGCTGTATACGAAGAAAGGGCCCGGCGCGGGGATCTTCGATATTTATTTGGACGGCGCGCTTGTGGGCACGTATGATTCCTATTCTTCTTCTGGCGTGTACCAGGCGGTTGCCTACCAGAATGCCTCTTTGTCTGCCGGCAACCATACGATTAAGGTCGTTGTCAAAGGCACGAAGAACCCGAATGCGAGCGGGAAAAACGTTCATGTCGATGCGATCGAATTCTCGGGCAACCAGACTCCCCCGCCTGTCGTTACGCAGGTCGATGATCCGAATGGCGCCATCAGCTACGGCGGTTCATGGACTCATGCGGCAAGAGCGCAAAGCTATAACGGCACGATCTCGTACAGCAAAGCTGCGAACGCCTACGCGGAATATACGTTCAACGGAACGGGCATCAAGCTGTATACGCAGAGAGGTCCGGGCGCGGGAATCTTCGAAATCTATCTGGACGACGTGCTGGCCGACACCTATGATTCGTATTCTTCCACGGGCATGCATCAGCAATTGGCTTATGATCAGCAGGGCCTGTCCGCCGGCTCGCATACGATCAAGGTCGTCGTGACGGGCACGAAAAACCCGAATGCTTCGAATCATTATGTGCATCTGGATTACTTGGAAGTTACAAATTAGTCGGATTCCCATAGGAGGCGCATGAAGGATGAACCGTTTACGCCGAATAGTCCGTCCGAGAACAGGCTTCATCGTTGCACTCGTCCTGTTAATGAACAGCATGCTGTTCGCATCTCCCGCTTATGCCATTCACTCAACCTGGGTCAAAAGTTCTCTTCCGATCTCAGGTGACGAAATGAATCATATTCCAGCGTTCTATGGAGCTTTATCCGGAGGCGTATCTTTATCTTACGTTCCGCAGACGACGAGCATCGGTGCCTATCCGTACGTCAGAGGCTTTAATCAAGGCAGCGACAGAGCCACCTATACGCTGGACGTCGCGGAAGGCGCCGGCGGTTCGTACGAGGTTAGAATTGTGTACCGGTTCCAGAAGTCGCAGAAATACGCGGTTAAAATCAGCGCCAACGGAGGCACGCCGATTACCCATACGACGGTCAAATCGAACGGACAGCCGAATTATCCGCTGCTGAAGTATACGCGACAAGTCGTCGGAACGCTCGATTTGCAGGAAGGGCTGAATACGGTACAGTTTTATATCAGCAATGCCAATGCCAATTCGGCTTCGTTCAACCTGCAAGCTTTGGAGTTTATCAAGGTAGACGAGAAGGCGGCCATTCAGGCGCGCGCCGATGCGAAGAAAGCGGACACGCAATGGATGATCGACGGCAAGTATGGCTTGTTCACGCAATGGGGTCCGCTCGGGATGTCCTCTTATCGGACGATATCCATCCACCCGAATGAAGATCCGAACGTAAAAAATATTTCGCAAGCTTATGCGGCTTATGTGGATGCGGTCAATGCGTTCGACGTCGAGGCGTTCGCGGACATGGTGGAGGAGACCGGCGCTTCCTGGTGCTTCTTCACGACTTCGCACGGTCTCATGTTCATCCCCGGGCCGATTCAGACTGTCGAGAATATTTCGCCGAATCGAACAACCTCAAGGGATCTGATTATGGAAGTGGCCGATGCGCTGCAAGCCAGAGGGATCAAGATGCTGCTCTACTTCCATATGGGGTCGATGGACGATGCCTGGATGAACGCCGTTGGCTACAAAGTGAAGGATAAGACCGCCTATTTCAACAACCTGACTTCCATCCTCACGGAGATCAGCGCGCGTTATGGCAACAAAATATGGGGCTATTTTCTCGACGATTTCTACAAGCGCTATTACTCGAGCGACCAGTTGCCGCTTGAAGGGCTCTTCGATACCTTGAAGACGGGATCGACGAATAACAAAGCGGTGATGTACAACATCAACAACAACGTTGCGCCTTCGATCTTCCTGGACGCGATGGCGGAAGATTTGGGGTCGAATCGCGGACACCTCGGCCCGCCGCCCGCCAACTTGTTCGGACCTGACAAGTCGTATGACGGACTTACGCCGCATTTTACGTTTACGATGCAAGCCACGCCCTGGACGCCCAGGAAGAACTCGAACTTCAAGCCCAACCCCGTGGATCGAGTAATTCCAGTCGACGACAGGGACACCGCGATCGTCTATACAGGCGCATGGAGCGATCAGGTCAGCGAGGGAAGCTACCTGGATACGGTGAAGTACGCGGTGACGGCCAATGATTCCGCGTCGTACACTTTTGTCGGAAATAAAGCGTATGTGCATGTGGCGAAAGGACCCGATGCCGGGAAGATGGACGTGTACATCGATGATGTGTTGGCGGCATCGGATATCGATACCTATGTGGCCAACATCGAACCGAATGCCCTGGTGTTCGCCAGTACGACGTTATCGGCAGGTACGCATACGGTCAAGGCGGTCGTGAAGGGCACGAAATCCGCCGCCTCGTCGGGGAATCGCATCTATCTGGACACGCTCGACTATCAGCGCAAGGTATACGAGCTGACGGACCCGGTTCATAACAAGTATGCCTTGACCAACTACTTCAAGCGGATGGACGCTGCGGGTGTGCCGCTCAGCATCAACCTGCTCGTGACGAGAGACGTCAATCCGACGATCAACTTTGTGAATCCGAAGTCGTTAGAGTATATGAAGTTCATCAAGGAAGCAGTCAAGGGCGATTCGGCAGACGATCAGCGCAGAGCGATTGTTTACACCGGGAATTGGCAGAAACAGCCAAGCGCCCCGGGCGCTTTTGAAGATACGTTGACCACAAGCTCGACGCCGGGCGATTATGCCGAATATACATTCAATGGCAAGGGCTTGAAGCTGCTGACGAAGACGGCGAATGACGGGGGCACGATGGATATTTATATCGATAACCAGCTTGTGGGCTCCTTTAACGCCCATTCGTCGGACCCGGCCTATCGAGTCGTGGCCTATGAGACGAAGAGTCTGGCGCCGGGCACGCATACGGTGCGGATCGAGAACGCCAGCGCATCCGGCAGCGAGCGTGTAAGCGTCGATTATATCCAAGTTTATGATATGACCAGCATCGACAGCAATAACGCCAATATTGCGTATACCGGCAATTGGAATCATGCCGATCAAGCGAACAATTATTACGAATCCGTCTCATACAGCGGCGCGACGAACGCGGCGGCAGCGTACAGCTTCTACGGTTCGGAGGTCAAGCTGTTCGGCAAGAAAGGTCCCGGCATGGGCAAAGTCAAAGTTTTTATCGATGAGGTGCAGGTTGCGCTCGTGGACACCTACAGCGCTCAGACCGAATATCAACAACTGCTATATGAGAACACTGCGCTTGCGACAGGGAATCATACGGTCAAGATGGTGATCGCCGGCCAGAAAAATGCAGCGTCTTCGGGATATTCGGGGCAGCTTGATTTCATTCAAACGTTCGACAATACGCTCGGCGACGGAACGACGCCGCCGGACAATCCGCCGGATGAACCGCCAGTCGGGGATACGTTCGTGGACGATACGGATTGGAGGATCTCGTATAGCGAAGGCTGGAATGCGATTGAGCGGGCGCAAAGCTATAACGGCACGATTACCTATACCCATACCGCGAATGCGTCGGCCGAATTTGCTTTTGAGGGCACGGGCGTTAAGCTGTACACACAGACAGGGCCGGGCGCCGGCAAATTCGATATTTATATCGACGATGTGCTGCAAACGACCTTCGACAGCTATTCGTCGTCAGGCGCTCATCAGGTGCTGGCGTTCGACAGACAAGATCTGAGTCCGGGCGAGCATACGATCAAGATGGCGGCGACGGGGACGAAGAATGCGAGTGCTTCCGGCTATAACGTGCACCTGGACAAGATCGTCGTCTCTAATCCGGAGCCGGCTCCGACGCCTACGGTCGTAGACGATACGGATTCCGAGCTTGTCTACAGCAGCAACTGGAATCATATTTCCAGGGCGGAAAGCTATGACGGCACGCTAAGCTACAGTACGGCCACGAATGCCTCCGTTGCCTATACATTCGACGGCACCGGCGTGAAGCTGTATACACAGACGGGGCCTGGCGGCGGCAAGATGGCTATCTATGTGGATGATGTGCTGCAAACGACCTTTGACAGCTACGCGTCACCGGCACAGCACCAGGCTCTGGCATTCGATATTCAGAATCTCCCGCAGGGGACGCATACGATCAAGATGGTCGTAACCGGCACCAAGAACCCGAATGCCACCAATGTTGTTTGCCATCTCGATTATTTGGAAATTACGACTTAGTGGAAGGTCAAGGCCATTGGAGCACTTGCTCCGGTGGCCTTGTAACCGTGGAGCACCGGGCGTACTTGGTGAACTCTGATGTCAAGCAAAAAAAGGTGGGCGGAAAACATCGTGTTTTTCCGTCCAGCTTCTATTCCAGCGTATTTGAAAGTATAAGTTTGAGGAGCTTGGAAGGTATCTTTTCTCAATCGCAAGGTTCACGCCTCTATGCTTCAGGGGGGATAATCCCACCCCGGCCCCGCCAATCCGCTGAAATAGTGTCGCAGAGCCACTATTTCCGCCCCGGTCCCGCCGATCCGCGGAAATAGTGTCGCAGAGCCACTATTTCCGCCCTGGTCCTGCCAATCCGCTGAAATAGTGTCGCAGAGCCGCTGATTCCACCCCGGCCCCGCCAATCCGCTGAAATAGTGTCGCAGAGCCGCTGATTCCACCCCGGCCCCGCCAATCCGCTGAAATAGTGCCGCAGAGCCGCAAATCCCACCCCGGTCCCGCTAATCCGCTGAAATTGTGTCATAAAGCCGCTATTTCCACCCCGGCCCCGCCAATCCGCTGAAATTGTGTCATAAAGCCACTATTTCCGCCCCGGTCCCGCCAATCCGTTGAAATAGTGTCGCAGAGCCGCTGATTCCACTTCGGTCCCGCCAATCCGCTGAAATTGTGTCATAGAGCCGCTATTTCCGCCCCGGTCCCGCCAATCCGCAGAAATAGTGTCGCAGAGCCGCTGATTCCACCCCGGCCCCGCCAATCCGCTGAAATAGTGTTGCAGAGCCGCTGATTCCGTCTCTTCCCCCGTCAATTCGCCCAAAACGACCGTCAGACTGATCCCCTTGGCCTTAAGGGCCATGATTGTTTTCTTAACTCACCGGACGATCCAACTTTAATACATAAATTCCATAATATAGTGTGATACCCGTCACATGGCTAAACGACCCGATTGCGATATTATGTTAAATGAACGACCGCAGCTACGGGAGAAGCCCAGGCCGCGCCTTACATATTCTCCTTTCGGAACCGAATAGCACGATTTAATTGGAAGATATAAAGAGACATATCTTATTTTTTCGTGATATCATTGATAATGATTATCATAATCAATTATTATCGCGAAGAAAGAAGGGTTCGACTTGACATCTCCCGCCACGACGCAGGCGTTACGCGCGGTTCCCCTGTTTCGGAAATTATCGGAGGAGGAATTGACCGCGGTCGCGGAGCTGTGCCATTCCCGGCAATATGCCAGAGGGGAATATCTCTTCCTTCAGTCCGAGGCGATAAGCCATGTGTATCTGATGGTGAAAGGCCGCGTGCGGCTCTATAGCATGAGCGAATCCGGCAAGGAGCAGACGTTCCTCATCGCCGATTCGGGGGAGTTGGTTCCGCATGTCGGTTTTTTCCTGGCCGGGAATTATGCGTATCATGCCGTTGCGCTCCAGGAGACGGACTGTCTCGCCGTACCGGTCCGTTCCTTCGAACGCATGCTCCTCGCTCACCCGGCTATCCATTTCAAGCTTACACAGGTGCTGGCCGACAAGATCCTTGAGCTGAAGAGACGGCTGGAAGCCAAAACCTTCTATTCGACGGAAGAGCAGTTGCTCTCCATGCTTATCCGCTTGAGCGAAGCGGCGAGCTCCGGCAGTGAAAGGGAATGGAGAATGCTGCCTGCTCCTTTGACGAACGGCGAACTGGCAGGACTGCTCGGTACGACGCGGGAGACGATCAACCGAATCCTCAACAAGCTGAAGAAAAATCAGGCCGTTCTCATTGGCGATGACGGAAGCATGCAAGTTCACGTCTCGCGGCTGCGCGATATGCTTCCGCCCGCGTTCAGAGAACCGGTCGACACGGACAAATGGCTGCGTCTGCGCCATCATTCCGACCAATGCTGCGTATCAGGAGGCTACGAATTATGAGTATCGGAACGCTTGACTTTGAGAAGATGCCCGGACACTGGGTGCTCGCCAGTCTCGGCAAGAAGGTGCTTCGCCCCGGAGGTCTCGAATTGACGCGCCAGATGTTGCATTCCTTGAAGGTGAACGAGGACGATGTCGTCATCGAGTTCGCCCCCGGTCTCGGAATTACGGCGCAGATGACGCTGAAGTCCAATCCCAGGGAGTATATCGGCATCGAGCAAGATGAGGCTGCCGCCCATACGGTCAGGAAGTACCTGACGGGAGAGGGCAGAAGCTGCATTGTCGCCAGCGCCGAACAGACCGGATTGCCTGATCGCTCAGCTTCCGTTATTTATGGTGAGGCGATGCTGACGATGCAAGCCCCCGCGCAGAAGCGGCGTATCGTATCGGAGGCGAGGCGGCTGCTCCGGCCCGGCGGAAAATACGCTATCCACGAGATGTGTCTATTCCCGGACAATCTGGATGCCAAGGAGAAGGAAGGCATTCAGAAGGACCTCTCGCAAGCGATCCGGGTCAACGCCCGCCCGCTGACCATAACGGAGTGGAAGCAATTGCTGGAAGAGCACGGATTTCGCATTACGAATGTCCAGACGCTTCCGATGCATCTTCTCCGCCCGAAGAGAGTGATTCAGGACGAAGGCTTCGGCGGGCTGCTGAGAATCGTGTCCAACTTCATCCGCCATCCCCAGGCGAGGAAGCGGGTGCTCGGAATGCGCAGGCAGTTTCTGAAGCACGGGCGATATTTGCAAGCCGTTACACTGACGGCAGAGGTCGTGGAGTAGGACGCATGCATGCCGTGGAAGCTGGCGGTATGCCTATTTTTTGAACTCCTATTGATAATGAATATCATTATCGACAAGCTCGACGCAGGTTCGACAATGAGTTGCTCCTCAAAGGAGGTGAATGCGAGATGTTTCCTGTAGCAGAAATTCCTTAAGCTGTACGTAGGGAGAGGGTGGCGGTGCGATGTCGAGTCTCTCAAGGAAGAAAAAACCGGAGAAGAGAAAGGAATGAATAATGAATGATGAAAAGAATGAGGAAAATGGTTGCTATTGTTGCGGTTGTGGCTGCGTTGCTGTCCTACTCGGCTATCGGCGTCTCTGCGGCGGATATCAACTATACGGTTACCGCAAACCTGTATGTGCCGGCTGAAAACAATGAAATTCTTGGCGTTGATGCCTATTTGACCAGTACCGCTGTACCGCCGTTATGGCCGGTGTCCAACAATGCAACGATTACGAAGCACGACAATAATACGTATACGTTGTCGGTTTCGATTGTAAACAACACGTTTGCGCTGATCGATCTTGGAACCCCGTCGTCGGGCATCTCCAACATTGTCGAAACGCGCAATTCCGGCACTTACGGCAGCAATACGAATGGACGAATCACCAACCTTACGATGACCATTGTGAAAGGTACCGCATCGGTTTCCTTCACCGGCTCGCATGAATATTCCAGCTATTTCTTCAGCGTTGGCGACAAGTATTTCGATCTTCAACTGGACGTTGATTGGAGCAATGTGCCCTGATCGTTATTTTTAATTTTCTCTGAAATCCGTGAGGGAATCATCATACAGCCAAAGGTTTCCTCACGGATTGCTATTTATTTTTCATATTCTCAACCGAATCATACGGGTCCACATCGCCAGCATTCCGATTAATGCTGCGTATCGGGTATTGACGCGTCATACGTTACATTTCTTGAACGTGTTTACGGGAATTGAAGGTACTTAACTATCATTGATTTGAAAGGATTATTTTATAATGGGGAAAATAACTGATCGTGTAATTAATAAATGGCTGATTGGCTTACTGGTGTTTGCCATGTGCCTGCAGCCCGTTCTCGTTCTCCCGTCGGCTTTCGCAGCGTCAGCCGGGGATCCGCAAACCATTGAGGTCAATAAGCCGCAGGCGGCAGCCGGGCTGATCTATAACGGAACCGAACAAGTCGGTGTGCCTGAGGGGGAGCATTACACGCTTTCAGGCGACTCCAGGGCAATCGGCGCCGGTGAGTATACGGTCACAGCCAACCTTGAGGATGGCTACACCTGGTCCGACGAAACTACGGACCCGATTGTGATAGTCTGGTCCATTGCCAAAGCAGAGCTGACCGCGACCTACCAGGGCGAAATCATTGTCCTTGGCGATTCGCCTGTCCTCGCGGTGACCGTGACCGGGTTTGTCTACGGCGAAACCACTGCAACGGCAGCAGGCTATGCAGCGCCGTCCGTGTCGGCACCGACAACGCTGGAAGGGGGACAGACCTATACACTTGCCCCTGCAGGCGGCGAATCGGATAATTACAGCTTTGATTATGTTGCGGGCAATCTGATCGTGGAGAACATTGCTGCATCCGGAGAAGCGAAATTGCAGCCGGGAACCTATACGATTACGGCTAACCCCTATATTCCAGGCAGCGGCAATGTCGTCATTCCGGGACTGACCGTGTACCTGGCAAGCGAGAGCTTCCCTCCGGCTTCCCCTATAGATAATAATGCCACGCTAGTTGTAGGCGAAGACGGAAAATTGACCTTGACGATTACTCTGATGAACATGGCCAGCGAGATTTTCACGCTTCAAAATATCGAAAGCAGTTTGGAATCGGGTGTTAAAGTTCTCGAAACGAAACGCGGCGGCGGCCCGTATTCCGTAGATAAAGATGGCATAGTCGTAGTCCCGGACAGAATCCAGGAGTTTACCGTTGAACTGAGAAATTGGAGCGGTGAATATCAATTTGCCAACACTAAGCAATTTCCGACTATTCTGAATGCTTACAAAGAGATGCCTGTTGCCCTGAATGTAGATTTCGACAGCGCCGACAAGAAGTATGTGGAGCCCGGGGAAGAAGGGTCTTCCTGGACAGAGACGTACACGGACGAAACAATCGGCGCACTCGTCACCGTAACGACAACGGAGGAATCGATCGGCACGAAGCTGACCGGAGCTTCCCTGTCCGTAACGCAAACGACAGCGGGAGAACGTTACAATGCGCTTCAGCAAGCTCTGAATGAGATGTACAGCAGCCATCCGGTTTTCGAATTATTTACTGTGATGTTGAGTAATGGCGGCGAAGAGCTTGTCTTGACAGGCAACACCAAGGTTTCCATATCGTTGCCTGCCCTGGCGGAAGCCGAGGCGGATGTTTACTCGGTAAACGCGGATAACCAAACGACGGAAGTATGGAACGCTGCCTTGGCTGGCGGAAAAGTGAGCTTTTATAGGGTAGGCGAAGCCTCCGCGATGGGTACCTATGCGGTACTGAACGTGGATGAGACCTACAAATGGGAAAGCAAAGATTGGGAGGATGCAGCTACAGGCATTACGACAACGGTGAAAGTGTCATCTTATGTCGAGAAGATTAGTCCCGAAATGCCTATAACGGCCAAAGATGTAATGAGTTTCCGCTTGGTAACGGGCAAGGATACGGAATCCAATCCTTTGGGAGCGATTTACAAGGCCGGCTTTGGAGCTATTCTTGGAGATTCTACTGCGCTGCTGTCATTTATGGATGATAGCAATGACAACCATCTGGAGTCCCAGATTACCTTCACGATTCCCGGGGGCGAAGGCAGCGCTGTTTACCTGATTACCGACAACGGAACGTCCACAAGGGCGGAGAAGCTGAACGCGGGTTATGCCGGTGGCAAGCTGACATTTGACCTCTTCCCGGAAGGCATGACGGGCAATCAGATCTTCGAGCATATTCTAACCCCGTTGTACAACGGGGCAGTGCTGAAAAATCCTGGCCTGAATACACCGGTGAGTTATTTCCTGGTATCCGCCGATGGCGATCTTAAGCTGGCGAGCATGCCGTTATTCCGACCTCACGTTATGGGTACGAAGGTCGATCTTCCTTATAACGGTTTGGAGCAGGGCCTGGTTCCAGGCAATCACAGTAGTGTGGCAGGCACAACTACAGCCATAGACGCAGGCACGTACACGGCAACCGCCACGCCGGACGCGGGTTATGTGTGGGCGGACGGCACTGCGGATACGATTGAGATCGAGTGGTTTATTTCGAAAGTAGAGCTTAAAGCAACGTATGTCAGTGAAGGAATTAACCCGGGCGGTACGCCTAAGCTGCAAATTACGATCGCTTCGCCTGGCTTTGTGAACGGGGAGACCGCCAACACGGCAAAGGACTTCTTCTATCCGACAATACTCGCACCTGATGAGCTTGTGCCCGGCAAACAATACAGGCTTGTGCCGGCAGGCGGCTCCGCTGCCAACTATTCGTTCAAGTACACTGCGAATTATCTTTATGTGAACCCCGATAAGCCTCAGCCTCCTTCCGGCCTGGTCTACAACGGCGCGGAGCAGATCGGTGTTGAAAAATTGGATGCCTTTTTGTTTGCGGGAACTGCCAAAGCAACAGAGGCGGGCGAATATGCTGTAACTGTAAGTTTGGCACCCGGTTTCTTATGGTCGGAAGGCGGCAGTGATCCTGTTGTCATCAACTGGTCGATTGCCGAAGCAGGGCAGTCTCCAGACGATCCCGACGAGAATGAAGCCGGAACCTATCGCATTACGGCTAATCTTTATTTGCCTGGCGAGTTTAACACAGAATTGCCCGGCGTTACAGCTTATCTGACGAATCCGAATAATCCGTTGGGCATCGGCGGACACACCGGCATTCCTAGTGAGCCGGCAGCGGACAACGCGACACTGATCGTTGGCACGGATGGATCACGGACAATTATCCTTGATGTGGTCAACCCCGTCTTCACCTTGCAGAAGATTCAGGGCGGGACCAATGCCCATGTTGTGGGGAAGGTTCGCGACGATGTGATTTATTCGGGCAATACCGGGACTTCCCGCGATGGAAGGATCACCCAGCTCTATATCGCCCTGGATGATGCAAGCGGAATCTATGAGTTCTCCGATAGCGTGGAGTTCCCGACACTGCTTGAGGTGGATTGGCATGTGCCTCTGAAGCTGGGGATTGACTTTGAAAGTGCAGTGAAAATTTCCGACAACACAGAAGTGAATTTGCCTGATCCTGTGGACGATCCGGAACCGGAGAGCCATGAAGTAGTCGTCACGCCGAGCACGCCGGAAGTTGTCGTTGAAGTGCCTGCCGGCGTCAGCAACGCTACAGTCAACTTGGCAGCCTTGCTGGGTGCGCCTGCTGGCGGCAAGGTGAGCGCAACTCTGCCGGAACTGAATATATCGGCGCACACTTCTGTCAGTGCCGAGCCTGTCGCGGTCAGCATGCCGGCGGGAACTGTCGTGAGCGCCCCTGCAGGCTGGAATGGTATTATTAACGCGCCCACGATTCGGGCCAACAATTCCGTAACTGTAACGCCGGACAGCGGGAAGAGCGTCTCCGTGAACGCCGTGATCGAAGTCGGCGCGGACGATGTGCCGCTGACCTTCGATCGTGCGGTCAGAATTCTGATTCCCGGTCAGGCAGGCAAGGATGCCGGATATAGCCGGGGAGGCGTATTCACCAAGATAACCAAAGTCCTGAGTGCGGATAGTCAGGCGGCAGGGGACGCCCTGGCACCGGGCGGCGACGGCAAGATCAATGTGGGTGACGATCTGGTCATCTGGACCAAGCACTTTACTTCATTCGTTACTTATACCCAGGCCGAGATTGGCGGAGGCGGCGGCACGACAAAATACGGACCGGGTACTTATACGGTAACGGCGAATATTTTCTTGAAGAAAGAAGACACCAGGCTTCCGGTGAATCCGCATCTGACAAGTGGGGTATTCCCGCCGAAGGATCCCGCAACCGATAATGCGACACTGATTGTTGCTGCGGACGGAACAGCCAAATTGATCGTTCCGATTCCCGTTACGGTGATGACGTTGAATTCCGTCAGCGGCCTGAATGTCATCGACACGGAGAAAGACGGTTCCGGTGCGATCAAGAGTTTGACGATTAATCTCGGAAAGCTCAATGGCACAGAAGAGGTGATTAGGAAAGGGCTTAATGTATCCGTCACGCTCTCTGAACTGGCCCAGTCGATTTCAGGCCTTGCACCTGATCAGAACTGGCCGGCCACATTTGAGTTGTATCTGGTTGGCGGGCCGGCTGCGGATTCGACGGACTTTGACCTGGATGATTATTTAAAGAAAACAGGGCAGCAACCGGGCAAGTTCGACCAGCTAAAGGCCGGAACCTATCGAATCACGGCCAACCTTTATTTGCCTGGCGAGCTGAACACACAATTGCCCGGCGTGACAGCTTATCTGACGAACCCGAATAACCCGTTGGGCATCGGCGGACACAGCGGCATTCCCGATACGCCGGCGGCGGACAACGCGACACTCGTGGTTGGCACGGACGGATTGAAGACGATTATCCTGGATGTGGTCAACCCTGTCTTTACTTTGCAGCGGATCAAGGACGGGACCAATGTCCATGTTGTGGGTCAGGTTCGCGACGATGCGACCTATTCGGGAAATACCGGCGTTTCCCGTGACGGAAGGATTACCAAGCTTTATATCGCGTTGGACGATTCGAGTGGAATCTATGTGTTCTCGGAAAGTGTGGAGTTCCCGACACTGCTCGAAACAGACTGGAATGTGCCGCTGACGCTGGAAGTTGACTTTGCGAGTGCAGTGAAAATTTCCGACAGCACAAAGTTGATCATCGATCGGGAAGGCGCCGTAACGACGGAGACGACCGAGGCGGACGGCACGGTGGTCACCACGGTCAACAAGGCCGACGGCAGCGCCATTATTAGTATGGTAACCCTTAATGGATCCACCTCCGAAACGACCGTAGATACTAAAGGCAAGGTTGTATCCATTATCGCCTTGTCCAAAGCTGCAGCAGCCGGGCTCAAGGCGGGGACGGCATTGCTTCTGCCCATACCCGATACGATCATTACGAAACGATTGGAGACGGCGCCGACGATCAAGCTGACCTCTCTGGGCGCCGACGATGTTGCGTCCCTTCGGGTCTCGGTGCCGACATCCGGGGCAACGCCGGGAACGATAGTCGTCATGATCAAGGAAGACGGAACGGCGGAAGCGGTAGCGGGGACCAAGTATAACAACGGTACGCTTATATTTACGGCTGAAAAGAATGTGACATATAAGCTTGTGGACAACAGCAAGAGCTTCCCGGACGTGAGCGGCAATAATTGGTACACAGGCGCTGTCCAGTATATGTCGGCTCGCGAATGGATACAAGGTACGAACAACGGCTTCGAGCCGGACGGCAGCACAAGCCGCGGGATGATCGTCACGATCCTGCACCGCATGGCAGGCTTGCCTTCCGTGTCCGCCGGGAGCCCCGCCTTCGCCGATGTGACGGCGGGCAAGTATTATGCCGATGCGGCAGCTTGGGCCAGCGAGCGGGCGATCGCGAGCGGCTATGGCGACGGCACCTTTGGCGCGAGCGATCCGGTCACCCGCGAGCAGCTTGCCGTTATGCTGTGGCGGTATGCCGGTACTCCGGCAAGCTCCGGCGGGCTCGCCAGCTTTACCGATCGGGACCAGGCGAGCGGCTTCGCTGCCAAGGCCTTGGCTTGGACCGTGGAAATGGGCATCCTGTCCGGCAAAGGCAACGGACTTCTTGACCCGAAGGGGCAGGCAACCCGTGCGCAGACAGCCCAGATGCTGATGAGCTTCATGGAGAAATTGTCGATCGTACAATAACCGAAAATCGCGGCCATCGGCCGGAACGACTGCCCTTTGCGGAATAACCGCAAGGGGCAGCAGGCCGTAAACTTACAGGCATAACGGATAACAGAGGGGAATCGACGATTTGATAAAGATGAGGATCAAACGAAGTTCGGCATGGTTGCTGGCGGTTGCTCTGATCATGGGATCGTTCATGATTCAGCCGGCCGGCTTCGCCGATGCCGCAGCGAAATCTTATACGGTGACGGCCAATCTGTATGTCCCGGGCGAATTGAATACGCAGCTGCCGGGCGTGACGGCCTACCTCACCAATGGGAATAATCCTCTGGGCTTGGGCGGATATGATGCGGTGGCGCCCACAACTCCGGTTGCTGACAATGCGTCGTTAACCGTTGCGCCGGATGGGACGATGACGCTGGAAGTCGCGATTTCGAACCCTGTGTTCACGCTGCAGAAAATCGGCGGGAGCAGCAATGCGACGATTGCAAAAGCCGTGCGGGACAGCGAATCTTATGCGACCTTGGACGGCTCTGTGTCGCGTAAAGGCCGCATTACCCGGATCAGCGTGGAGCTGAACGATCGCAGCGGTGTCTACACGTTTACGGAATGCATCGAATTTCCGACTTTGCTTGGTGTGGACTGGACGGTGCCGCTAACGCTGGAAGCGGACTTGTCCGGCGTGCCCGTCGCCGCCGAGAGCCAGGAACCGCCCGCTCCGCAACTGCCCGTTGCCGGAGAAGCGCCAGGCGCTGCTCCGGCGCCAACCGTTCCTGCGTCGTCTGTCCCCGGAGAAGCGGCAGGTAAACCTTCGGGTACGGTCGATCCCGAGCCTCTCTCCGCGGAAGATGCGGCTCCGGCGCCGTCCCTCCCGGCGGCCTCCACCAAAGTCAATTACGACAAGCTTAACGCGGTGATCGCCACTGTGGACGGGGCGTTGGCAAGCGCGATCGTCTCCGAGGACGGCAGCGATGTCGGTACGGCGGACGTCTGGGCGACGCCAGGCGCGGCGGCCAGCTTGCGCCAGGCGCTCAAGCTGGCCCGCGCATCGCTGTCCGGTGCCGATCAGACGTCGGCGGACAAAGCGGCAGAGAGCCTGGCCGCCGCCTATGCGAAGTTCATCGGCTCGCGAAAGAGCGGCGCGCGTCTGGACAAAGACGAAGAAGTTGTGGACGGCCGGGAGTTGGCTGCAGGCACCTACACGGTCAGTGCCAACATCTGGTTCAACAAGGCGGATACGGGTCTTCCCTTGAATCCGCACATCACGAACGGCACGTTTCCTCCCTATAATCCCGTGGAGAACAATGCTGTGTTGACGGTGGCCGAGGACGGCTCCGCGCGGGTGACGATCCCGGTGACGATTCAGGACAAAGTTTTAACCGTCAGAAGCATTGCCGGTCTGCAGTTGACCGACATCAAGACGAGTGAGGAGAATGGCGCGATTACAGAGATTACGGTGGATTTGGGGGCGCTGGACGGCGGCAGAACCGTTGTCGCATGGAGCTGCTCGGCGGATATTCAGATGGGGAATCTTGCGATGTCCATCTCCGGCCTGGACAAGGACCATACCTGGCCCGCGACTTTCGAGCTGAACCTGTCCGGCGTGGCGACCAAGGATGGAGGCTCGATGCCCGTCGTGGAGCTCGCCCTGATGAACGTAGCGGAAGCCGGCAGCGCGATGGCGGCGGCAGGGGGCCTGGGCGACACGGACTCGGTTGGATCCGGCACCGCAGGCTCAAGCGCGGCGCAAGCCGAGATCGAAGCGTCCGGCGAAGCAGATAGCGGGGCTCAATCCCGGCCCGAAGCGTTCGGCGCTGCCGATAACGGAGCCCAATCGCAGGCCGAAGCGTCCCGCTCGTCGCTGTATCTTGCGCTTGCGGCTGCCGTCGTCATCGCCGCCGCAGTAGCCGCCTGGATATGGACAAGAAGGCGCAAACAAATGAGAAGCAAATGAGGACGGTCAAGAAGATGAGAATGAGAAAGCCAGGGATTTTGGCCATGCTGCTCGTTGTCTTCGCAGCTCTGCTGAGCGGCTGCAGGGGCGAGCAGGCACAAAGGCCGGCCTCCGGGAATAGCCCGGACGTTCAGGCCGCCAGCCGCAATGAGCCCGTGGACGTGCGTGTCGGTCTGATCATGGGCCCCCCTTCCATGGGGCTCGGTTATTTCATGAGCGAGGCGGAGGCCGGCCGCACCTACAACCGGTATCAGTTCGAAATCGCGGGCGTGGACTATGCTGCCGTAGCCGCCTCTTTGAACCAGGGGGACTACGATATTGCCACCTTGCCTTCGAACGTGGCGGCCATCCTCTACAACAATCCGGATATGAACGAGGACGTGCGGGTCATCAGCATCGGCAATCTCGGACTTTTGTATATGGTGACTACGGACCCGACCCTGGTTTCCTTGAACGATCTGAAGGGCAGGACCGTATATTCCATCGGCGAAGGCGGGCCCCCGGAGTACACGTTTAATTACGTGCTGGAAAAAGCCGGGTTGACCGACGCTGTCAATTTTTCCTTCCGCCCCACGCCCTTTGAGGTGCTGAACCTGCTGCAGCAGCAAAAAAATTCGATTGCCCTGCTGCCTCAACCTTTCGTAGAAGTGGCGAAGCTGCTCGTGCCGGGGCTGCGGGTAGCCGTGGATCTTACCAAGGTTTGGGACGAACTGAACCCGGACAGCGCCGCGGAATCGGTGACGACTCTGGCCGTAGTCCGCAGATCGTTCCTGGAGCAGCATGAGCAGGCCGTGCTGGAATATTTGAAGATGTCCGGCGAATCGACCGCATACACCTTGGCGCACCTGGACGAAGCCGCCGCCTGGACGGAGAAGTACGAGACCTTCCTGAACCCGGAGATCGCCAGGGAAGCGATTCCGCAGAGCAGCATCCACACCATTACGGGACAAGAGATGAAGGGAATCCTCTCCGGTTTTCTTCAGATTATGTACGACTTTAACCCGGAAGCTATCGGCGGCGCCATGCCGGGTGACGACTTCTATTACCTCCCCCCGGAGGAATAGCCGATGAAGGACAAACCGCTTGTTTTGCTGCAATCGGGGCTGTTCTCGAAGAAAATAGGCATCGTCCTGATGTGGCTGCTGGTATGGGAGCTGGCGGATCGACTGGTCGCCAACCGGATCATTCTTGTCGGTCCGCTGCGCATCGTAACAGCGCTTGTCGACCAGTTGGGCCAACCCGATTTCTGGGTTATCAGCTCCGCCTCCTTCCTGCGCATTGCGATCGGCTTCCTGCTGTCGTTCGCAACAGGATTTCTACTGGCGATGGCCGCCTACCGGTTCTCGTTAATCAAGGATATTTTGGAGCCGGTGATGGCTACGCTGATTACGATACCGATGATCTCCTTCGTCATCATGCTGCTGATCTGGGTAGGCAATCAGGCGCTGACAGTCTATCTCTCGTTTCTGATCGTGCTGCCCATCATCTATACGAACACGCTTGCCGGGTTCCATAATGCCGATAAAGAAATGCTGGAGGTGGCGGCGGTCTTCCGACTCTCGTCGTGGAGACGATTCCTGTATATTTACCGTCCGGCCTTTATGCCGTTTCTGATAAGCGCTTGCCGGCTATCCCTGGGCATGAGTTGGAAGGCCGGGATCATGGCGGAAGTGATCGGCACGCCCAAGCCCTCTATCGGCAGAGAGATGTTCGCGGCCAAAACTTATCTGCAGACAGCGAACCTGTTCGCGTGGACCGTGATCATCATTGTGTTAAGTCTTGTGTTCGAAAAAGCGTTCATGCTGCTGCTGAAGAAGCTCGGCAAGCCGCTCGGCGGCCGGATCGGAGGGAGGTAGTCAGGTGGTCGTAGCGATCCATGGGCTGTGCAAAGTTTTTAATGAACACCAGGTGCTGAGGTCTCTGGAGCTTCGGTTGGAGGACGGCGGCATTTACTGCCTGATGGCCCCGTCCGGCGCGGGCAAGACCACATTGCTGCGAATCCTCCTCGGCCTCGAGACGAAGGATGCAGGAACGATTCGCGGAATCAAACCGGGAGAAATCTCGGCGATGTTCCAGGAAAATCGGTTGTGCGAAGCTTTGACGCCGGTGGAGAATGTGGCGCTGGTATGTCCCGGGAAGGTAAGCCGTTCCGCGATTCGACGCAATTTGGAGTTGATCCTTCCGGCCGAATGCATGGAACAGCCGACATCGGAGCTGTCCGGGGGGATGAAGCGGCGCGTAGCCCTGGCAAGAGCCATGAATTACCCGGGAAAAATGATCCTCCTGGACGAGCCGTTTACGGGACTGGATACGGATACGAAGAAGAAAGTGATCGATTATATCTTGAGCATGCGCAATCAACGCATTCTGCTGGCGGCTACCCACGGCGAGGAAGATGCGGTTTGGCTTGGCGCCAGGAAGATTCGGCTGGGTGACGGAGCAGATGGCTAATCGGCGAATAGATGCGAATAGATATAGAAGGCTGTAGACGGGCAAGACGCCGGGGCAGTTCCGCAGAAAGCGGAGGGATAGGTTGGGACTGGCGGTAGCGGGTGGGGGTTGGAGGGTGATGGCGGGAGATGAGTCGAAAATCGGCGCAACTCAGTTCGTGGAGCGGCGGTTGGTGGGAGATGAGTCGAAAATCGACGCAACTCAGTTCGTGGAGCGGCGGTCGGCGGGAGATGAGTCGAAAATCGACGCAACTCAGTTCGTGGAGCGGCGGTTGGCGGGAGATGAGTCGAAAATCGACGCAACTCAGTTCGCGAAACGATAAAGAGCGGGCCGACGACGGCCCGCTCACTGCATATTATACCTACAGCCTAACCTCGCGCCCCGTCTCTGCCGATTCGTAGATCGCCGACAGGATCTTGATCATGTCGACGCCTTGGTCCGGCGTAATCGTCGGCGTCTCGCGGCCTTGCACGCAGGCGATGAAGTGCATGATGTTCGCCGTATGCTGCGGCACGCCGCCGCCCGGGAACTTCGGATCCAGATCGACCAATGCGCCGTCTTGTTCGGTGAAGATGCGCAACTGGTCGTTCACGAGGCTGAAGCCGCCTTCGGTGCCGCGCCATTCGAGGAACTTCTTCTCGTCCTCCACGTTCGATGCCCAACTGAATTCGATCTGCAGCACGGCGCCGTTGTCGAAGCGGATAAATCCGGCTGCCAGGTCCTCGACGTCGAACGTGCCTTCCGGCACTTTGCCCGAGGCGTCCGGCCGGTCGGCGAACTTGCGGTACGTTGCGCCCGACACCGCCACCGGCTTCGGATTGCCGCCGAGCCAGATCGCCATATCGATCATATGCACGCCCAGGTCGATCAGCGGACCGCCGCCGGACATCTGCTTCGTCGTGAACCAGCCGCCGCGCCCCGGGATGCCCCGACGGCGAATCCACCCGCAGCGGCCCATATACAGGTCGCCCATCTTGCCTTCCGAAATGTAACGCTTGGCGAATTGCGCGGCTCCGCTGAAGCGGTTGTTGCGCATCGTCATGAGCAGCTTGCCCGACTTCCTGGCGGCGTCCGCCATCTTCTGCGCCTCTACCGGGTTAATCGCGTCCGGCTTCTCGCAGAATGTGTGCTTGCCGTGCTCCAGCGCCGCAATGGCGACTTCGGAATGGTATACGTTCGGCGTGCAGATGCCGACGATGTCGATGGACGGATCGGCGAGCAGCTCGCGATAATCGTCATACACCTTCGCATCCGGGAAATCTTTTGCCGCAGCTTCGGCCGACGGGCGGTATGCGTCGCACAGCGCGACGATCTCGACTTCGTTCTTGACCGCGAGCCATCCCGGCAGGTGCGCGCCCTTGTAAATGCCGCCCGTGCCGACTATCCCTACTTTTAACATTGTTCAGCCATTCCCCTTTATCGTTTCCAGCGGCTTGGCGTTGCCGTATACCGGGTATTCCCGCTTCGAGGGAGCAGCCCAATTGACCGCATTGGATATAATCTTGCGCACTTGCGGATTGTAATAGGTCGGATACGTCTCGTGTCCCGGGCGGAAATAGAAGATTTTACCTGCACCGCGCGTGAAGCAGCAACCGCTGCGGAATATTTCTCCGCCTTCGAACCAACTGACAAGCACCGTCTCGTCCGGCTGCGGGATGTCGAAGTGCTCGCCGTACATTTCCTCCTGCGCCAGCTCGATATACTCGCCGATGCCTTCCACGATCGGATGGCCCGGATTGACGACCCAGATGCGTTCCTTCTCATCGGCTTCCCGCCACTTCAGATCGCAGGACGTCCCCATGAGCTTCTTGAAGATTTTCGAAAAATGTCCCGAATGCAACACGACGAGCCCCATGCCGCGCAGCACGCGCTGATGCACCTTGTTCACGATTTCGTCCTGTACGTCTCCATGCGCCATATGGCCCCACCAGATCAGCACATCGGTGCTGTCCAGCACCGCATCGGTCAGGCCATGCTCGGGCTCGTCCAGCGTGGCTGTCGCCACGGTGAAGCCGCCGGCCGCTTCCAGACCTTCGGCGATGGCGCTATGGATGCCTTGCGGATAGACGGACGCGACTTTCTCATGCACTTTCTCATGACGGAATTCATTCCACACGGTAACGCGAACACCTTGACTCATGTCGTCACTCCTTCTGTTGGCTTCTTTCCCCATTCTAATGGAGCCGGCGCTGCCAATCGATGGCGATTGCGATCCTATTCTTACGGGATTCTGTCATTGCTATAACCTTTGACGGGATTATGATACAATATTTATACGCGATCCTGCTTCAGTCCCAAAGGAGGAACCGATCTTCATGCACCCCGGAATGCGCCACGAACAGGTGGTCTATCAGAATCCGCGTCTTGCCGTACGCATCTGGAAGCTCCAGTCCGAGCCCCACGCGAACTGCGATCCGATCGAGAAGCTGCGGCGGTCGCCCCCCTGGCACTACCATGAGGAAGTGGAGCTGCTGCTTATTCTCGGGGGGGAATTGAATGTGTTCTATGGCGAGGAGCAGCTTGCGCTGGGTCAAGGAGATGTCGCCCTGTTCGGCTCCTCCGAGCCGCACTGGACGATGCACACGAGCGGGCAACTGGACTATATCGTATTCCAGATCAACCTGCATCACTACTGGGACCCCAGCACGATGAACAGCATGAAGCATTTTTCCGAAGTGATCCGCCCGCTCAGTTCCTTGAATTATCTGTTCCGCGAGCACCCGGAAGCCAGACGCCAGATCGCCGAGCTGATCCAGGACATTTTCGACGAAATGAACGCCAGCCAGATCGGCTACGAATTGGCGGTCACGGCCCGGATCAAGAGCATTCTGCTGCTGCTGCTCCGATTCGACACCCGGCGGATGCTGGACTACACGGACAACCAGTTGGCCCTCCGGCTTCAGCCTGCCATCGATTACGTCGAAGCGCATCTGCACGAGAAGCTGACTGTCGAAGCGCTCAGCAAGCGTCTTAACATAAGCTATACCTATTTTATTAAATTATTCAAGCAAGCGGTCGGCATGTCGTTCACCGATTTCGTCAATTACAAACGCATCAAGCGGGCGGAGCAGCAGCTGTTGACGAGCGACCAGAGCATCGCCGAAATCGCCGAAGCCGCCGGCATGTCGAATCTCGGTCATTTCTACGATCTGTTCCGTCGCTACAACGGCTGCTCGCCCAAGCAATTCAAGGACCGCCTGCGCGAGCCTTACCGTTCCTACAGCTGACCCGACATCCACTGCACCGCGAGACTGACGACGGAGACGGCGAACCAGACGATGCAGCCGAAGACGATCGGGCGGAAGCCCGTCTTCAGCATCGCGCGCAGGTTGGCGCTCAGGCCGATGGCGGTCAGCGCCATGACGATCATGAAGTGGGCGGCACGGCTGGAGATCCGCACGAAGTCGTCGCCGAACAAGCCGAGCGTCTGGAACAGGGATGCGACCAGAAACCACAGGATAAACCAGGGAAACACTTGCGAGAAGCGGAAGGGGCTGTCGGCATGGTCGGCGGCCTGTTCGCGTTTCTTGCGAAGGCCGACCAGAAGCGCGATGCCGAAAGCAATCGGGATGATCATCGTCGTGCGCGCGAGCTTCACGATCGTGGCGTAGTCTCCCGCGCCATGACTGTAAATATAACCGGCAGCGACGACGGAAGAAGTATCGTTGATGGCGGTGCCGGCCCATATGCCGAAGGCTTGGTCGGACATGCCGAAGAGGTGTCCAAGCGCCGGAAACAGCAGCACGGCGGCTACGTTGAAGAGGAAGATGGCAGAGATCGAATAGGCAATCTCGGTATCGTCGGCTTCAATGATCGGCGACACGGCAGCGATCGCCGATCCGCCGCAAATGCCGGTGCCGACGCCGATCAGCGCGGACAGTTTGCCGGGAATGCGGAGCAAGCGTCCGGCAGCGAACGCCGCAAGCAGCGCTGCGAGTAAGCTGGCGATCATGACGGCGAAGGAATCGACGCCCGTCTGCCAGACGCTGCGCAGGCTAAGCCCGCAGCCGAGGGCGATAATCGCCCATTGCAGAATTTGCTTGGAGCTGAAGCGGATGCCGGCGTATGCGGCACGTGGTTTGCCGACTGTGTTGCCGACGAGCAAGCCGAGAACGATGCCGAATACAGGGCCTCCGATCAGCGGGAATAGCGAGCCTAGCCAGGCGGATAACAGGGCAATCGCGATGACAAGCAGCAGCCCGGGTGTATATGTCCTGATCCAATACATGTCGTATTCTCATCTCCCCTCTCTATACTAGAGAGGTTCGGCGAAGATGACAAGTTCGAATATTTGATGAAGAGCATCAGATCAACTGATAAATGGGACGAGCCGCGAGGGGACAGGGATGCGGGATGCGCGGCCGTTCATAGGGCTAATCGGCGTTCTTGTCGCGGCCGTGATTGCGGTTGTGGTTGCCCAGTACATAATAGCAGGCTGCCGCGACGATCAGGCCGGAGAACAGATAGACTGAATTGCCGGCGTAAGCCGTCAGAAGCCCGCTGACTGCCGTGACCGCGAGCGGCACGATTCGCTGCCAGAACGTAACGGAACGACCGCTATGTCCCACTGCCAAGGAATCGGCCAGCAGACCGTTGTCCATAAGTTCGGTTTGGCAATGTTCGCATAGGCGGCTGTCCGTCGCCGTTTGCGGTTGATGACATTGGGGACATACTCTCGTCATCATACGGCTCACTACTCCTCTGACAGCTTAATTCTTACTAATTATATCGGAATAATTGATTTGCGTCAACGGGCTGTGTCCGCCGCGGCAGGATGAAGCGGAAATTGATCACAGTGAATGGCAAAAGTTCGCGGAAATAGAGGCTTGGCGGGAGTAGGCTAAATTTGTAAGCGTATTCTAACTGACAGGAGGTGGTATCAATCGGGCTGCGTTAGAGCGGCAGCGCATACGGCGAATTGCTCGTGGACGAGATCACGGCAACGACCGCTTCATCCGACACCGCGCCGACTATCACCGGCACGAGCCTGTCTTTCAACTCCGGCTCCATCGACAACCGGAACACGATGTACACGTTCTCGGCAACCTGCACGGACGCCGGCGACGATACGCTGTTCGCCATGCAGATGATCATCGACGATACGCCGTATGACATGGATGCGGTCGATATCCTCGATTCGAATTATGCCGACGGCAAGCAATACCAGTATATGACAAAGCTGCCCATCGGTGCCCTCACATACTATTGCCGCACGACGGAATACGACTTCCGATCAAGTCGTGCCGTCGGCGCAGATCGGTTCGTATGTCGCCTGTTCAGACCAGGTCATCGATGTCGTCGTCAGCCAGGCCGGCTACAGCACGAACGGCTATAAGGGCGCCCTGGTGATATCGACGCTGCTGCTCACGAGCCTAGTAGAACGATCCTTAAGTAACGTCATTTAAACTCTATAACCGGGTTTTGTCGGGTTAGGGACCACATTCGCAGTCGCTGGGATGCTATAACTGGGTTTTGTCGGGTTAGGGACCACGTTCGCAGTCGCTGGGATGCTATAACCGGGTTTTGTCGGGTTAGAGATCGCGTTCGCAGTCGCTGGGATGCTGTAACCGGGTTTTGTCGGTTTAGGGACAACGTGTGAAGTGACTGAGGTGCTATAACCGGGTTTTGTCGGGTTAGGGATACCGTGCGCAGTAGCTGAGGTGCTGCAACCGGGTTTTGGAGACTGTCGATTAATGGATAACAACATACATTGCGCAGGAAGCATCGCTCTTTCGCATAGCCATCCGTCGTAACGGAACACAGCGCTCTTATCCGGTGAAGAGGGTTCCACTCTGGGCTTTAACGGAACACAGCGCCGCTATTCCGCGGTTTTCCAGTGATTTTGGCAACGCTTGTCGTTGATAAGGGCCCTCCGTTCCGTTAGCTTTTCCAAAACACCCTTTATTGCCGATTAAGGCTTCTGGGTTCCGTTGCGCTGCCGCCTCTGCCTCCACAGGTTGTTTTGCCCGTTCCACAATTAATCGACAGTCTCTTTTGTCGGGTTAGGGACCACATTCGCAGTCGCTGAGGTGCTGCAACCGGGTTTTGTCGTCTTTCTTGGATTTGAAGGGCATGATATCTCTCCGGTCGAAATGTTCTATGAAGATTACACCACAAACTTTTTTGGGAATATAGTTGCATTATTTATGGATCGTTATACTAGGTTACAAAATGCTGAGCGGCTCGACGACGATAGCGTCCGGCACATTGGTTGACCGCGGCGTGGGGGACAAACATGTCTGTTCCGCTGATTTCTCCGCGGTCATATCGGTTGGCGTGGATTATCGCGTTCGGACGAGATTGCAGCGCCATTGCGATCTCGCCGATGGCTGGTACGACGCAGGCGACTACGGAAAGTACGGAGGAAATCAATGGGGCGGCGCCGAGATCGCGCTTGCCTACGTCCGTTATGCGGGGAACGCCGCCGTCGTTTACGACAATGACGCCGCCGGCGTGCCGGATCTGATCGACAAAGCGATGTTCGGCAGCGAATACATCATGAAATTCGCCGATCAATTTGGCGGGGCCGTGTACGATCTGAAGAACAACGCTTCCTTCCATCATCCCGAGACGACAACGGACAATATAAGCGGACCAACGATCGCATGCTCAGCGGCTACGGCGTCGGCGGCTCTGTGACCTTCTCCCGCACGACGGAGGGCGGTCGGTCGACCAGTTCACGCAGACGTCGGCTTCCGCAAGTTCTAACGCCAAGTTCCAGCCGTGGCATAACCGCTTCGACATGTCGGGCTAGCGTTATTTGAACTTCCCGGTGAAAAATCCGGACTACGCCGACTTGTGCATGAAGATCGAGATGAGCGACGGCTCGCATAACTTCAACCAGATCGGCGGGTAGGCCAGCGTACCGACCGGCGTCTGGACGACTTCAAGATCGACCTCGATGTCTTGCCGTATCCGGTGAACAAAGAGAATTTTACACTCTCGATCCGGCTCAATCAAAGTACGGGCAATTACGGCGAACTGTTCATATCTCGGGCTTTAACGCCGCCACGGGCACCTCGCCGACGCTAACATTGGACGGCGTGGATCATGCGACCGGCGCGACACGGCGCACGGACAAAGCTCCCGGATGTTTGCCGTCTCAGGCATTCGACCGGGAGCTTATTTATGTTTAGTAGGTTATCCAACAGATGATTTCAACAACTTGCGGACATCGGCTTCGACGATAAGTAGTCGGTGATTCAGCGCATCAATCTGGTATTCCTGGCGGTCGGAATGGCTGGTCACCTTCCTGTCGATCAGATGGAGCATGCCCATGACGTCTTCCGTCTGCGCGTGTTCCATGCGATCCAATTGTTCTTTGATCGAGGAAAGCTGGTTCTCCATGCCTCCGAACCGATTCTCCATGCCTTCGAACCGACTCTCCATGCCTCCGAACCGATTCTCCATGCCTTCGAACTGATTCTCCATGTCTCCGAACCGACTCTCCATGCCTCCGAACCGATTCTCCATGCCTTCGAACCGACTCTCCATGCCTTCGAACCGACTCTCCATGCCTTCGAACCGACTCTCCATGCCTCCGATCCGGTTTTCCATGCCTTCGAACCGACTCTCCATGCCTCCAATCCGGTTCTCCATGCCCCCGATCCGAATCTCCACGCCTTCGATCCGGTTCTCCATGCCCCCGATCCGAATCTCCACGCCTTCGATCCGGTTCTCCATGCCCCCGAACCGATTCTCCAGATCATTTAATTTTCCCGCAATCGGAGCCAACTCTTCTTGCAGTACTTCCTTGAGTACTTCCCGCAACTGGTCCATTCTTTACACCCGCCTTAAGAGATTGGAGCTCGTTCCTAGGAGTAATTCTAAGTATATTATAGCTGAGAGAAGATGTGAATGCAAACATTAGTTCTTATAATCTGAAATGAATAGGAATTTTTAGTATCCAATTCTGATTTATAAACTGGACAACGTTGGGCATTCGATGTAACATGGGTGTTGCATACAAACATTTATGTTATAAACGAACACAAAAGAAGGAGTGAAGCTTGTGTCAGTTGCCCCCAGGTTGAATCGAATGTTCGCGTCGGACGGCAAGTGCTTTGATGTTGCAATCGATCATGGCTTTTTCAATGAATTCAGCTTCTTGTCGGGAATCGAGAATATGAAGCAGGCGATCGCCACGGTGATTGAGGCGAATCCGGACTGCGTGCAGCTGAGCGTCGGTCAAGCGCGCGCGTATCAGCAGATGCCGGGCAAGCTGAAGCCGGGGCTCGTGCTGCGGACGGATGCGGCCAACATATACGGGAAAGAACTGCCACGGCACCTGTTCAGCGAGTTGGTCGATCAGGCTATTGTGCATGCCGTGCGGCTGGATGCAGTCGCGGTGTGCGTCAACCTGCTGCTGCTGCCGGGTCAGCCGGAGCTGCACCATCAGTGCGTTCGCAACGTATCGCTGCTGAAGTCGGAGTGCGAGAAGTACGGCATGCCGCTCATGGTCGAGCCGCTCGTCATGCTGCCGAACGAAGTGAGCGGAGGCTATATGGTAGATGGCGATATCCGCAAAATTATGGCGCTTGTACGCCAGGGCGTAGAGCTGGGGGCGGACGTCATCAAAGCGGATCCTTGCGATGACGTGACCGAATATCACCGGGTGATCGAAGTCGCGTCCGGCGTGCCCGTACTCGTCAGAGGCGGCGGCCGCGCAAGCGACGAGGAAATCGTCGGGCGCACGGTGGAACTGATGAAGCAAGGCGCTTCGGGAATCGTATACGGACGCAACGTTATCCAGCATCCGAACCCTGCCGGCATGACGGCGGCGCTGATGTCGATCGTACATGAAGGCGCTGCGGCCGAACAGGCGCTGACCGTGCTGAAGGGGGAATAGCAGATGACGGGCAAGATCATTCGCTTCGGCGTCATCGGTTGCGGGCTGATGGGCAAGGAATTCGCCAGCGCGGCAGCAAGATGGTGCCATCTGACCGACCTGCCGGCAGCGCCGGTCATTACGGCGGTGTGCGACGCCAATCCCGCCGCGGCAGGCTGGTTTCAGGAGCGCGTGCCCAGCGTGAAGCGCACATACAGCGATTACCGGGATTTGCTCGCCGACCCGGAGGTGGACGCGGTCTATTGCGCGGTGCCGCATAATTTGCACGAGCAGATCTATATCGATATTATCGAGGCAGGCAAGCATTTGCTCGGAGAGAAGCCGTTCGGCATCGACAAGCAGGCGAATCGGGCGATCCTGAGGGCGGTCCAGGACCACCCGCAGGTCATGGTTCGTTGTTCCTCGGAGTTCCCCTTCTATCCGGGAGCCTACCAACTGGCGCAATGGGTGCGCGAAGGAAAGTTCGGACGGATCATCGAGGTGGAGGCCGGCTTCTGGCACTCGAGCGACCTGGACCCGAACAAGCCGATCAACTGGAAGAGGATCGTCGCCGCGAACGGCGAATATGGCTGTTTGGGAGATCTCGGCATGCATGTGCTGCATTTGCCGCTGCGCTTCGGCTGGCGGCCGAAGAGCGTGCGCGCGTTGCTGTCGAAGATCGTGCCGGAGCGCCCGAATGCAGCCGGAGAGATAACGGCTTGCGAAACTTGGGATAACGCCATTCTCGCATGCGATGTGGAAGATGAACGCTACGGCTCCTTCCCGATGGTGCTGTCGACGAAGCGGATTGCGCCGGGCCATGCGAATACGTGGTTCTTGCGCATTAACGGTACGGAGCTGTCCGCCGAATTCAACACGAAGAATCCGAAGCAAGTGGCTTCGCTTCCTTATACGTCCGGCGGCCCGCAAGCCTGGCACGTCATGGATGTGCCTTATAACACGGCATATGGGACGATTACGGGCGGCATCTTCGAATTCGGGTTCTCGGATTCGATTCTGCAGATGTGGGCGGCGTTCTGTGATGAGATCGCCGACGGCAAGACGCGTCAGCCTCTGCATTGCGCGACGCCGCAGGAGACGGCAGACAGCCATACGCTGTTTACGGCAGCGCTGGAATCGGAGAAGACGGGACAGACCGTCCAGCTCAACTGGGAGGACTAACCATGCAGCAGCGCAGCGTGGATGTCGTGGTGGCAGGACATATTTGCCTGGATGTGATCCCTGCCCTTCACGGCCGGCCGGCGGGGATGGACAGCCTGTTTGTGCCAGGCAAGCTTGTCGATGTCGGCCCGGCCGTCATGTCTACCGGAGGCGCCGTATCCAATACCGGCATTGCCTTGCACCGGTTGGGCGCCCGGGTTCGCCTGATGGGCAAGGTGGGAAGGGACCCGTTCGGCCGCAACATTCTGGATATCGTGCAAGCGGCAGGTGCCAGGCTGAGCGAGGACATGATCGTGACCGACGGGGAGCACAGCTCGTACAGCATCGTGATCAGCCCGCCCGGGATCGATCGCGTCTTCCTGCACCATACCGGCACGAATGACACGTTCGTCAGCGACGACGTGCAGGAGGAAGCGGTCCGGCAGGCGCGCCTGTTTCATTTTGGCTATCCGCCGTTGATGCGAAGCATGTACCGAAGCGACGGGGCAGAGCTGGAACGCCTGTTCCGCAAGGTGAAGCAGGTCGGGCTCACCACATCGCTGGACTTGGCCAAGCCGGATCCGGCTTCGGATGCGGGCAAGGCGGATTGGCAGCGCATCTTGAGCCGTACGCTGCCGCATGTCGATCTGTTTCTGCCGAGCCTGGAGGAAATTTTGTTCATGCTGGATCGGGCGAAGTTCGAACAGCTGGAAGCGGCTCACGGCAGCAGCCTGCTCGGAGCGGTGGACGGCGATTTGCTGGCATGGCTGGCGGACCGGCTGCTCGGATACGGCACTGCCGTGGCGGCCATCAAGCTCGGCGAATACGGTCTCTATATGCGAACGACGGCTGATCGGGCAAGGCTGGCCGCGATGGGAGCGTGCGCGCCGCAATCGCCGGATTGGTTGAACCGGGAATCCCTGACGACTTGCTATCAAGTGGACGTGGCCGGTACGACGGGGGCGGGCGATTGCACGATCGCGGGGTTCCTGATGGGCGTGATTGGCGGAGCGGCACCGCATGAAGCGCTGCGCGGCGCGGTAGCGGTAGGGGCGTGCAACGTGGAGCGGGCGGATGCGACCAGCGGCGTCCCGTCGTGGTCCGATGTGGAGCGGCGGCTGGCCGGCGGCTGGGAACGCCACCCGCAGGTGCTGAGGCTCGAAGGCTGGGTATGGGACGAGCGACTGGCTATCTGGCGAGGGCCGGGCGACGGGTTCGGCGCTGGGCATTCATAAATTGAAGGGCGGAGATTCCGATGAAACGAAGTGAGATCAGGCAAGCGCAGACGCAGGCGGCAGAGCTGTTCGATCGCGCGGGGATCGTGCTCACGCCGCAAGAGCGCGAACAGATCGAGATCGCGGATTTCGGGTTGGATGATTTCGATCGGCAAGGCCTGGCACTTGTCACCTATGTGAATACCGATCGATATTGCGGCAAGGAGCTTGTCTTGCTGCCGGGGCAGACGTGCCCCGAGCACAAGCATCCGCCGATCGGAAGCGAGCCCGGCAAGATGGAGACGTTCCGCTGCCGTTACGGCAAGGTGATCTTGTATGTGGAAGGGGATGCGAGTCCTGAGCGGCAAGCGGTCGTCCCGTCCGGAAGCGAATCCGCCTATACGGTGTTTTGCGAGATTGCCTTGAGTCCGGGGGAGCAATATACGATTCCGCCCGGCACGCTGCACTGGTTCCAGGGCGGGCCGGAGGGTGCCGTCGTAACGGAGTTTTCCAGCACAAGCCGCGACGAAGCGGACATTTTCACGGATTCTCGCGTTCAGCGCATGCCGCTCGTGGAAGAGGATTGAAGATCGGGGCGATTGACCAATGAACTTATACGGTAAGTCGTGGTCCAGGCGGGACATCGAAGCGCGAGTCGGCAGAATGGAGCAGATCGGCGGCGTGCAGCGTTACCGCTGTACGGAAGGGCCGGAGGAAGGAACGGAAATCATTCGGGTGCGAACCGGGGCGGGATTGACCTATGAGGTCACTCCTTCCCGCGGGTTGGATATCGGATTGACGGAGTACGGCGGAAGCCCGCTCAGTTGGCAATCGGGCAACGGCGGCGCGCATCCCTCCTATTATGACGCATCCGGCAAGGGGTGGCTGCGAACGGCATCCGGCGGCTTGCTCATGACCTGCGGGCTCATGCAAGTCGGCTTGCCCTGCGAGGACGAGGGCGAGCGGCTGGGCATGCATGGCCGCGCGCACCATACGCCGGCACGTCAAGTTTCCGCGCGGAGCGAGTGGCAAGGGGACGAATACGTCATGACGGTCTCGGGCGTGATCGAGGAAACTTCGATGTTCGGAGGACATCTCCGGTTGACCCGGACGATCACCAGCCGGATGGGGAGCAACCGCATCGGCATTCGCGACGGCGTCGAGAATGTCGGCTTCGCAGCTTGCCCGCACATGATGCTGTATCATTTCAACTTCGGATTTCCGCTGATGAGCGAAGATGCGCGCATCCGGATCGCGAGCGCCGGCATCCGGCCGGCAGACGGCCAGGCGCCGGTTGCCGGATTTGACGAATGGCAGGCTCCGGTGGCAGATTATAAGGAAAGAGTTTATTATCACGATATGGCCGGGCCCTATGCGCAGGCTGAAATCGACAATCCGGTATTTCCTGCCGCCGGCGGCGATTCCGTCGCTCTGCGGGCACAACTGGTTTGGAAGACGGACGCGCTGCCGCAATTCGTACAATGGAAGATGCCGGGCGCGGGCGTTCATGCGCTCGGATTGGAACCGTCGAATTGCCTGGTGGAAGGCCGTGCACGGGAGAGGCAGCGAGGGACGCTGACGATGCTGGAGCCCGGAGAATGCAAGGAATACGAGCTGGATTTTCAGGTGGACCACTATCGTCAGGAAGATGGGGAGTCGGCGGCATGGCAAGCTTAAATGCGAGGCAGCAGCAGATGCTTGAGCAGATTCAAGCGGAAGGCGAATTGAAAATCACCGAGCTGAAGCTGCGTTATGACGTGACGGAAATGACGATCAGGCGAGACTTGGAGAAGCTGGAGAAGCTTGGGGATGTGCGCCGGACGTTCGGGGGCGTCGTATGGATCGGCAAGGATGTCGCGCTGCAGGTGCGTGCCGAGACGATGCGGGAGGAGAAGATCCGGATCGGGAAGAAGGCGGCCGCTCTCGTACAGCCCGGCGAATCGATCTTCATCGACGGAGGGTCCACGACGCTCCAGGTTGCCCGCAGCCTGCCGTCGCTTGCAGGATTGACGGTCGTGACGAATGCGCTGAACGTGGCCGCCGAATTGCAGAACCGGAACATCCCGGTCATCGTAACCGGCGGCATACTGAGAGAGTCCACTTCCTCGATGGTCGGGCCGATCGCCTCCCAGACGATTTCCCAGATGGTGTTCGATCGGGCTTTCCTCGGTGCCTCCGGCTTTACGCCCGGCCACGGCTTCAGCAACACGAACCTGTACGAGGCGGAAATCAAGCGGCTGGCGATCAGGCAGGCGAAGCAAGCGAATGTCGTGATTGATCATAGCAAATTCGGCGTGAAGGTGCTGTTCTCCTTCGCGGAGCTTGGCAGCGTCCACCGGCTGGTTACGGATCAGGCGCCTGAGGCGGAGACGTTGCGGCAGTGCAGCGAAGCAGAAATGGAGATTGCAGTCGCAGACGGGAATCGCTGAAGAGAATCGCTAAAGGTTAAACGCGCTTGCCGACACGAAACGCTGCGGTCGGCGGGCGGCGGAACGGCAGCGGATACCGGCTCATCATGCGGCGGCATTTTCTATCAGGGCAACGCAACCCCATATTCATCCATGGATAGCTTATTCCCTTCTGTACAAGGACGAAGGAATAAGCTATTGTTGTCTATATCAGCAATGGAAACGAGAAATTGGCTGGAGGTTTGTACAAGCAGATGAAGACGATGAATTGTCCATTCATGAAATACGAGGAAAGCGTGTGGGGGAGATTGCCTGCCCAGCCGCTCGTGGACGTGGTGACCGGCGCCGGTACGAGGGTAGCGACGACGGTGCAAGCCTGCCGGGATTCGGAGGCGCTCTATATCCGATTCGAATGCGAGGACGATCATGTCGTATCCGACTATACGAAGCGGGACGAGCCGCTGTACGAGCAGGACGTCGTGGAAATTTTCCTGGACGAAGAAGGCGCAGGCCGCCGGTATCTCGAGCTTGAGATCAGCCCGCACAACGTTGTGTTCGATGCCCTGATCAAGAACGACGAAGGCCAGATACACGTGTATACCGAATGGGATGCAGCCGGGATGGAGACGAGCGTGGACGTACAAGGCGTCAAACGCGTGTACGTGATCAAGCTGCCGTTCGTTCACTTCGCGGCATTGCCTGAATCTGGAACGAAGTGGCGCGTCAACTTCTACCGGATCGACGAGAGCCCGGAAGGCAAGCGGGAATATCAGGCCTGGTCGCCGACAGGGGCCGTCGATTATCATCTTCCGGCACACTTTGGCACCTTGTTGTTCGAATAAGCTGCAGACTAGATTCCCCGCTGCTCCTGCCATAGGAGCAGCGGGGTTTTTAATTTATTGGATTTATAAGCTTCACGCCAATTCGTCGGGAGCGGCGGTCGGTTGGAAGGAAATAGACGCTGAGATCGCCAATTCGTCGGGAGCGGCGGTCGGTTGGAAGGAAAGAAGACGAAGCCGTTTTTACTTACAGCCCGCACCAACAGCGCCCGCTGCCCCGCCAATACCGCCCATATGGTGCAGTCCGCATCAACAGCGCCCGCAGCCCCGCCAATCGGCATCTTCTTGTTGCATTCCATATACATATGCGATATATTGCATATCAAGAGGTCATATGCGAAGGAAGGGAAGATTCGCTTGCCGGTGCCGCCCGACTTTACCACCCCGATCCGGATGTCTGCGAAGGAGCGGGCGTTCTCGCAGCTCCAGCGCTGGATCATCGAAGGCGTGCTCCATCCCGGCGAGAAGCTGCTGGACGCCGAACTGGCAGAATCGCTTGCGGTCAGCCGGACGCCGATTCGGGAAGCGCTGCAGCTGCTTGAGGTGCAGGGGCTCGTCTCCATGCAGCCGGGGAAGGAAACAAGAGTTACGCAGATCGAGAAGAACGACATTTTCAAGCTGTACCCGACCCTGGCCGCGCTCCACGCCCTTGCAGCCGAGCTTGCGGCAGCGCACATTCTTCCCGAACAGTTGGAGATGCTGCGTGAGCTTAACGTCCGATTTGGCCATGCTATGGAGAACGGGCAGCCTTACCAGGCGATGGAACACGATGAACAATTTCACAATTTGATCGTGGACGCGGCTGACAATGCCTATATCGCCTCTTTCAGCGCTTCGCTGCAAATTCACATTCGGAGATTCAAGTACGTCTTTCTCAAGCAGCCGATGCCCGGATCGCTGACCGCTTCGGTAGAAGAGCACGCGGCGATCGTTCGGGCGTTGGAGCAGCGCGACGCGCAAGAGGCGGCGGCGATGATGAAGCAGAATTTGATTCGCCCCATGCACGAGCTTTACGCCTTAATCTGAATTCAAACTCAACCGGAAGAAAGGATGGGAAGGCAATGACCAATCCCAAAGATTTGCGAATTCAAAGCCATGTCATCAGCGAGGGCGTGAACCGCGCGCCGAATCGGGCGATGCTGCGAGCCGTCGGATTTGAGGACGAGGATTTCAAAAAGCCGATGATCGGCATCGCCAGCACGTGGAGCGAAGTGACGCCTTGCAACATGCATATCGACAAGCTCGCCTTGGCGGCGAAGAACGGCGCCCGGGAGCAGGGGGGAGCGCCGCTCGTCTTCAACACGATCACCGTATCCGACGGAATTGCGATGGGCCATGCGGGCATGACCTTCTCGCTGCCGAGCCGCGAGACGATTGCGGATTCCATCGAGATCGTGACCGGCGCGGAGCGATTCGACGGCCTCGTCGCGATCGGCGGCTGCGACAAAAATACGCCGGCTTGCCTGATGGCGATCGGCAGGATGAACCTGCCGGCGGTCTACATTTACGGAGGCACGATTCAGCCCGGCCATCTGGACGGCAAGGAAGTGGACATCGTCAGCGCGTTCGAAGCGGTCGGGCAGTACCATGAAGGCCGGATCGACGACCAACAACTGCACCGGGTCGAATGCAGCGTATGCCCGGGCCCGGGTGCGTGCGGCGGGATGTATACGGCGAATACGATGGCGGCGGCGGCCGAAGCGCTCGGCATGAGCTTGCCGGGCTCCTCTTCGACGCCGGCCGTCTCTTCCCATAAGGCCGAGGAATGCGAGGATGCGGGCAGGCAAGTGCTGGATTTGCTGAAGGCGAACATCCGCCCTCGGGATATTATGACGAAGCAGGCGTTCGAGAACGCGATTACCGTCGTCATGGCGCTGGGCGGTTCGACCAATGCTTTCCTGCATCTGCTGGCCATCGCCCATTCGGTGGAAGTGGATTTGACCTATGACGATTTCGAACGGATTCGCGCGAACGTGCCGCACCTGGCCGACCTGAAGCCGAGCGGCCGATACGTCATGCAGGATTTGAGCGATGTCGGCGGCGTTCCCGGCGTGATGAAACTGCTGCTCGATCGCGGCCTGCTGCACGGGGATTGTCTGACGGTGACGGGCAAGACGCTGGCGGAAAATGTGGCTGAGGCGACGCTTGCGGAAGGGCAGGACGTGATTCGTCCATTCGACAACCCGTTGAAGCCGAGCGGCCCGCTCGTCGTGCTCAGGGGCAACTTGGCCCCGGAAGGCGCGATCGCCAAAATGTCGGGCATCAAGAAGCAGCGCTTCACCGGTCCGGCGCGCGTCTACGACAGCGAGGAAGCGGCGACGGAAGCGATCGTGAACGATCAGATCCGCAAGGGCGACGTGTTGGTCATCCGCTATTGCGGGCCGAAGGGCGGGCCGGGCATGCCCGAAATGCTGTCCGTAACGGCGCTCATTATCGGCAAAGGACTGGGCGGGGACGTGGCGCTCATTACCGACGGCCGGTTCTCCGGCGGTTCGCATGGATTCGTCGTGGGGCACGTGGCGCCGGAAGCGCAAGTAGGCGGCAACATCGCCTATTTGCAGGAAGGCGATCTGGTGACGATCGACAGCGAGACGCACGAGATTTCGTTCCAGGTATCGGATGACGAGCTGGATACGCGCAAGCAGAATTGGAAGCAGCCGCCGCTCAAGGCGACGAACGGAGCGCTTGCCAAGTACGCCCGGCTTGTGTCTTCTGCTGCCAAAGGAGCGGTTACCGACCTGTTCGAAGATTGACATAAGACATTCTACCTAACAAAGTGGTGACATTCCTCACATTGTCTGATACAATTTACCTAGACCTCCAAAACAACGTGATAGGTCTCATAATCGAATAAAGGCACACCTGTCGAAAGGCAGGGCCGCAAAACCACGGGACTAAAGCGCACGTATGCGCCATGTCAGCCGGGCTGCCGAAATGTGAGATGATGAAAAGCCCTCTATTTCGAGGGCTTTTTCGTGTTCGTATTCGGTATGCGATGTCAGGATTCGTCTTTGCTGCCCAAGGAGCCTGTGATCGTCAAGTTGCTGTATTGGATCAAGTCCAATTCGTAAGGATGGAGTACGGTGGAGCCGTCCGCTTCCCGGATGATTCGCACCACAGGTCGATGATTGCGCGATACGTTCGACTCCGACACGATGCCGATCTGCCCGTTGCTGAGTTGAATGACGGAAGACACCGGGAAGATGAATACGTTGCGCAGAAACAACCAGACGAGCGAAATGTCGAAATCGTAATTGCCTGCTGCAAACAGGTACTCTACCGCATCGCCGGGTGTGAAAGCGTTGCGATAATGCCGCGGAGACATTAAGGCATCGTACAAGTCGGCCAAGCCGACGATTTGCGCGAATTCGGGCGTGTCGTCCGCCTTCAGGTTGAACGGGTATCCTTCGCCCCGATATCTCTCATGATGCAGCAAGGCGCACTTGGCGGAGGCAAGCGAAATCCCGTTCACGGAAGACAGGATGCGGTAGCCTTCTGTCGTATGCTGGCGAATCAAGGCGCGCTCTTCTGTCTTCAGCGGGCCTTTCTTGCGCAGCAGGTCTTGCGGAATCAAGGTCATGCCGATATCGAACAGCAGCGCTCCCATTACGAGCTCGTACAAGCGGTTCATATCGTAATTGTTCGCCATGCCCATCACGCAGGACAGCATGCCTACTCGCAACGAATGCTGGAACAAGAAAGAATCGGTCTGGTACAGCACGCCCAGTTCCTCCGCCAACTGCCGATTGCTGACGATTTCCTGCAGAATCTCGCGAATGCGCCGCTTTTGCCTTTCTTCCTTGAAAGGCACGGCCATATACGACAATTCGTGATCCGACTGGGCCATACGGATCAATTGCTTGCATGCCGCAATCCGGGATTCCTCGTCGTTCTTCTTCGATTCCCGCTGGGTTGAAGTCAATAGCTCCCACCGGCTGGCAGGAGATGTATAAGGAATTCTACCGATCGATAGAGAGGGAGTGGACGACTCGACATCTTGAATGAATACCGACGTGATGCCCAATTTTTTCAGGCGTTCGATGTAATACTCCGTAAGCCTAGTACCGGTCTCCAACATGGTGGCGCCGCTACTGCCCGTCACTGGCCTGGCCAGACGGGTGCCAGGTGCCAGTTCGAACAGGTTCATCTCTCTCAAGTTCATTCTCTCCCTTGGCTTTGGCCCCTGGGGAGTCTGACAATGCTGATAGTTGGACCAAAATCAGAGGAGGAACAACATGCCGAAGCTGAACGCACGACTCCATGAAAACGCCATCCCCGTCGCAACGGACGAACGGATCGTCTCGATGTTTTTGGCGTCCTATCGGGATCGCTCCGTCTATACGACTCGGAATTACCGCCTGGCCATACGGCATTATCGTCAATATATTCAGCCCAAGACGCTGCGCGAAGTGACCTGGGTGGAGGTAGAGAGTTATAAGAATGCGCTATTGACCGGGCAGGACCTGAAAGATAGCAGGAAGCTGTCTCCGGCAACCGCCGCCGTCTACTTGGCTTCGATTCGATCGTTGTACAAGTGGGCCAGCGATCCGAACATCGGCTTGCTTCCCCTCAATCCGACAACGCCGATCCGCATGCCCAAAATCCAAATCACCAGCCGCAATCGGATCTTGACCCGATCGGATCTGGAGAAGCTGCTGCAAGCCCTCAGACAACAAGGAACGAGAAATTATCTTATCGGACTCATGTTGGCAATGACGGGATTGCGGGTGTCCGAATTGGTCGACCTGGAATGGCGCGATTTTCAGGAAGACATTACGGAAAGCTTCGTATGGCTTATCGTCCGCAACGGCAAAGGCGGGAAAACCCGGAACGTAAAAGTGCCCGCCCTGCTATGGAAGTTCTTGCGCAAATACGCGGAAGAGATGAAAGCGCAAGGGACTTACGAACCGGATTCGCGTCTGTTTCCGATCTCGGTGCGGCAAGTCGACCGTATTCTCGCAAGAGCCAGAAAGACGTGCAAGCTGGGCAAATCCGCGACACCGCACTGGTTCCGCCATACGAACGCAACGCTTGCGCTGCTGAATGGCGCTTCCTTGCAGCAGGTTCAGGAATCGCTCGGCCACACGGATATCTCGACAACGCAGCGCTACCTGCATACGGTCGAATTCATGAAAAAGTCGGCTCCCGACTATGTCGCGGACAGTCTCATTCATCTCATCGAAAAGCGAAAACGTTCATGACAATTCCGACAGGATATGCTACAATTGGACTAGAAATCGCCTCGAAATATGTGGTATTTTGGTCCAACTATCAGCATTGTGCGTCCTGTGGTTCTATTGTATCTCTATGTAATGAACAATCACTGAACAAAGTGCCGTCCCGCCGTGAGGTTGGGGCGGTTTTTACTTTTCTGGCCAGGTGAAGCGGAATTTCGAGCCCGCCACTTGGCGCCTGTCGCTCGTGTGATTGGGAAATTCCTGTTATGATCTGATATGTAAGTTCGACCGACATTTCGAAATGATGGGTGTGAAGCTGTTGTGAACGATACGCTCTTTCTGGGGCCGCTGATCGTGCCTGTGCGCCTGCTTTTGCTCGTTGTTGCCGGTATTGCCGGGTATGCGGCGCTGCGGTACAGGCTTCGTCGGGCAGGCGCTGCGGCGGACGAACAGAAGATGTTGCTCGATCCGCTGGGGCATGTCGTGTTCGCCGGCCTGCTTATTTGGAAATTCAGTCCGCTTCTTCTGGATACCCGGTTCGTCCTTGACCATCCGCTGACCTTGCTTTATTTTACGGGGGGAAATGCCGGGCTGCTGCTGGCGGCGTTGTATGCGGCGATTGTGCTTGGATACCGGACCTGGAAGAACAGTCTGCCAACATTGCTGTTCCCGGATGCGCTGTTGACCTGCTTATTGGCCGGAGGCGGCGCGTACATGCTGCAGTCGGCGGTGTTCCGGCATGGCGGATGGTTCGCCGCGATCGCATCTGCGATGGGGTTCCTGCTTTATTATATGCAGCTTCGCGACAAGCATCCGGTGGGAAGCCGGAAATCCGGCAATCTGCTCACGGTCGCGATCCTGTTCGGATTGGTCCTTGGCATGGTGCATGGAGCCGTACAGCCAAGCCGAAGTATGGCCGATGCTGACGGTATTGGTATTCAAATCGGGGATATCGCCGCGGATTTCACGCTGACCTCTCTGGAGGGCGAGACCGTTCGATTGTCCGATTATCGGGGCAAGAAGGTGCTGCTCAACTTCTGGGCGACGTGGTGCCCGCCTTGCAAGGCCGAAATGCCGCATGTGCAGAAATTTTATGAGGATGAACAGCAACGGGATGTGGTCGTGCTCGGCGTCAATTTGACGGATACGGAGAAGTCGGCGGATAAAGTCGGCCAATTCGTACGTGCGAGAGAGTTGACTTTTCCGATTGTGCTGGACGAAGCGGGCCTGGCGAGCGATCTGTATCGGGTGCGGGCCTATCCGACCTCGATCGTCATCGACTCGCAAGGCGTCATTCGCGGCAAAATGCAGGGCGCGATGAGCTATGACAGCTTGCGAAGCGCATTCCGAAATCTCGAATAATTTTTGATGATGATTTGTTAATATTCGGCCGAAGAGCGCGCGGCACAAGGATTTCGGCTGCGCGCCGCCGCCGTTTCCACTTTTTGCGTCATGAACTCTCGCATCCGACCTGATAGACTTGGAGACGTTCCAAGCCGAACCATTACGGACATCAAGGAGGATGCAAGCACATGAAGAAGTTCAACGGATTCACGAAGTGGCTGACGGTAGGCGCATTGACGCTGGCGATCTCCATCCCGGCAGGTGCGGCATCGGCGGCGGATACGGCAGGCAGCAGCAACGGCACGACCGTTCAATATAAAGTGTTTTACGCAGGTGTGGGAGACTACGGAGATTGGGGCACGTGGCTGCAGCAATATTTTCAGACCCATTATCCCGTAAAGACGCAGCCGACGGTCGAGCAGCCGACCGCACAGCCGAAGCCGCAGCAACCGACGGTTCAGCAGCCGACGACCCAACCGAAGCCGCAGCAACCGACAACGACGAAGCCGTCCACGCCTGCTTCGAATGCCGGTACGGCGAACCAGGCGGCCGATTCTTCCAGCTATGCGGCGCAAGTGGTCACATTGGTGAACCAGGAGCGCGCGAAGGCAGGGCTGAGCCCGCTGTCCAGTCATGCAGAACTGGCCAACATGGCCATGGTCAAAGCGAAGGATATGAAGAACAACAATTATTTCGATCACAATTCGCCGACGTACGGCTCCCCGTTCGACATGATGAAGTCGTTCGGCATCTCGTACCGCTATGCGGGAGAGAATATCGCGATGGGGCAGCGCACGCCGCAGGAAGTCATGAACGCGTGGATGAACAGCCAGGGCCATAAGGCGAACATCCTGAGCAGCAATTTCACGTCCATCGGCGTTGCCTACTACAACGGTGCTTGGGTGCAAGAGTTTATCGGGTAATGCAAAGCAGATGATCGCTGGAACGCTGTTGATCCCCCTCGTCAGAGTTGGCTGACGAAGGGGATCTTGTTTATTTGTCCTTATGACGGCTTCAAGTGCCTGACTGACCGGCTGGCTGGATTCGTGCTTGAGTACTCTGACGATTCATGATACTCTTAATATGTGGTACTACCATAGTACCGAAAATCAAAAAAAGGTGAGGAACAAGATGCGTACAATTCAAGATATTCAACAGGAGCACCGGGCACTTCCGATATTCAATACCGAGACATGGATGTATGAAGAGTTCGAAGTCGGACAAAAAATCCGTTCGATGCGCCGGACGATTTCCGAAGGTGAGGCGATGCAATTCAACGCATTGGTGCTGGATATGCACCCGTACGTTGCGGACGATATCTTTGCACGCGAAGAAGGGCTTTTCGGCCGCAGACTGGTTGCCGGCGCGATGGTGTTCAGTCTGGGTCTTGGTCTGATGGCGCACAACAACATTCATACGTTCAGCTATGGTTATGACAAACTGCGGTTTATCAAGCCGGTGTTTATCGGCGACACGATCTATACCGTCCGTACTCATCTCGAGAAGCGCCCGAAGTACAAAGAGATGGGACTGGTCAAGGTCAGTTACGAAGTATACAAGAACGAAGGCGAGCTTGTACTGTATTGTGAGCATCTGCAAACCGTGAAATACCGGAACCCGGAGAAGTGGCAAGACCAGGTAGAGAAAAAATAAGCAGCACGCAGCAAAAAACTTCCTGAACGGGACCGGCACCGTTCAGGAAGTTTTTTTACTCTTTGACTGCCCCGATCATAACCCCTTTTACGAAATATCTTTGCAAAAAAGGATACACGATGAGAACAGGAAACGCGCCGATCAAGATTTGCGAGGCTTTCACGGTTCGGTCGGAAATGTCCGCCAGGTCCCTCATGTTGGTAACGAGCTTGGAGAAATCGACCTGGACGATAATCATCTGCAGCAAGGTGGCAAGCGGCCATTTTTGATCTTTCATATAAATCATGCCGTCAAACCAGGAATTCCAATGAAACACCAGAGTAAACAAAGATAACGTTGAAATCGCGGGCAGGGAGACCGGCACATAGACGAACACCAATGTGCGTATTTGACCTGCTCCGTCTATAAGCGCAGCCTCTTCCAAATCTTTGGGTATGGCTCTGAAGAAATTGAGCATGAGCAGAATGTTCCAGACGCTGACTGCCGAGGGAAGCACCAGCGCCCAGATCGTATTCAGCAAGTGCAGTTTCTGCATCACAATATAAGAGGGTACAAGGCCGCCGCTAAAAAGCATCGTAATGACGAGAAGCCACATGTAGACGTTTTTCCTGCGAAAGACCCGTACTTCTTTGGATAGCGGATATGCGGAAATAATCGTGATCAACATGCAGAGCGAGACGCCGACGATGGCGCGGACGACGGAGTTTCCGAAGCTGTGAATAAAGTTGTCGTTGCCGATCGTTTCCCGGTAAGCGTCCAAAGTGAATTCCTTCGGCCAGAACGTTACCAGATTGCCGGAGGCGGGAGCCTGGCCGCTTAAGGAAACGGCCAGTACGTGGATCATGGGCAGCACGCACATGATCGAGAGAAGTGCCAGGAAGGCAAGAATCAAAGCATAGAAAAAACGGTATGTGCCGGATTTATAGTACATCGTTGCTTCCTCCTAAATGCTTCCAGCCTGATAGCAGCTTTGTCATGCTCAAAAGATGCGGTAATTCGCCAGTTTATAAGCCAGCCGATAACAGGTGACGATCAGGACAAGCCCCACGACCGATTTGAACATCCCGATCGCAGTACCGAAGCTGAATTCGCCGCTTATCAAGGCAACCCGGTACACGAAGGTGTCGATAATGTCGCCTTTGTCATACACGAGCGGGCTGTACGTATTGAAGATCTGGTCGAAGTTGGCGTTCAATATATTGCCCAGCGATAGAGTCAGAAGCACAATAACAACCGGCATAATTGCGGGCAAGGTAATATGCCAGGTTTGCTTCAGCCTCGCAGCGCCGTCAATTTCGGCAGCTTCGTACAGATCAGGATTCACGCCGGACAATGCAGCCAAATAGACGATGGTAGCGAAGCCGAATTCCTTCCACACGTCTGTTGCAACAACCATGTACCTGTACGTGGTGCCATCGCTGAAAAACGGAATCGGCTTCATGTGGAACACCTGGACGAGAAATTGATTCACCAATCCATTGACGGACAAAATATCGATCAGAATTCCGCTGAAAATGACCCAGGACAGAAAATGAGGCAAATAAACCAATGTTTGCACGAACCGCTTGAACGCCATTTTGCGAACTTCGTTGAGCAGCAGCGCAAAGAAGAGCGGGAACGAATTCTGAGCGATGATCTTCATGCCCGAGATGATGAAGGTGTTCATAATGACCTGGATCCCGTCGTCGCGTTCGAAGATGTACTTGAAATGTTTAAGTCCTACCCATTCCGATTGCGTGAACCCCAGCCAAGGCTTATAATCCTGGAACGCCATCACCAGACCGAGCATGGGCAAATACGAAAACAAAACGATCAGCACGACGGCCGGGATCATCATCGTATGAAAGATAAGCTGTGTTTTCGAGGATCGTTTTTTTTCCATTGGCAGTTTTCTCTCCTTGATTTTGTTTGCCATTTCACCTATGTTTAGGAATACTTGCCGACTATGCTGCTTGGGAGCGTAATGAAATCGTACCTTGCCGACTCTCTTCAAGAAAGAAGAAATTCTTTACTTGATGATAGTATCTTAACTTCAAAAGGGATGGTGTGGAGTGCATGCGTCCGAACGGCTTATCCATCTTTTCCAAGATGCTGATCTTGATCGTCCTGCTGCTGCTTCCCGTTGTATATCTTTACTTGTATTTCAACAGCCTGTCCGAATCGAACACGAAAAAGGAAATTCAACAGTCGGCTGCCAGCAGGTTGGCTTACTCCCTGAATCAAATTGAAAGCAGTTTCGACAGCATGATGCTCCTGGCGGGATTGATCTCGCAGGATGCCAGTCTGCGCGAATTGGAAGCCAGCAATTTCGACAGCGATTTATTCGATCGGATGAAGACGGAAACGGCGGTTGCGGAAAAAATCCAGATGCTCAGCGCTTCGGGAAAGTGGAAAAACGACATTACGCTGTTTCTGCCCGGCAAGAAGCAGGCGATCTCCACCTTATCGTCCGTGTCTTATGAGATAGACGCTTTGACGGACAGTCTAAGCCGCAACTGGTCTTATCGGTCGTTTGCCGCAAACGCAAGCGGTTCGCAAGCCACCAGCTTCGTGTACCATCTGGTCGGCCCGTTGTCCGCCGCTTCAGAGCTGGAGACGGCAAACTACGTGATTGAAATTCGTGTACCGGGCAGCAACCTGATCGGCATGCTTGGCCAGTTCAAAGCCGGCAATACGCAGGGAGATCCATTTTTGTTCAATCCGGATACCGGGGAGACGATATTGAACGCGTCTTCGAAGCCTGATGCCGTGAAGGCGATCATCGGTCATATTGCCGGACGGTTGTCCATGCAGAACGCAACGGCTGTCAATGAAGAAATGACGATTGACGGAAGGCCGTACTTGATCAATGCGAAGAAGTCTTCCAAAATCGGGTGGTATTTGGTTGATTACACGCCGCTTTCCACAGCTTTTTCGTCCATCGCGAACAGCCGCAATGTGTTTTATCTATCGGTGGGAATGCTATTGTTAATGGCCGTGGTCGCTTCTTTCATGTTCTACTGGCATGTGCAAACTCCGGTTACCTGGTTGGTCAGAGGGGTTCAAAGTCTGAAGAAAGGCGATTATTCGGCACGAATTCCGCTGAGAGGCCCTTCCGAATTCCGATTTTTGTTCGAACGATTTAACGGGATGGCCAGCGAAATACAAACGTTGATTGAAAATGTGTACCAGGAGAAGCTGCGATCCAGAGAAGCGACCTTGAAGCAGCTGCAAGCGCAGATTAACCCGCATTTTCTTTATAATTGCTTGTTTTTTATTAAAAACATGTCAGGCATCGGCCATTATGAAGCGGTTGAAAAAATGTCGGTCAGCCTGGGGGAATTTTACCGTTATGTGACGAGAACGGAGAAAAGACTCGCCACCGTAAGAGAAGAGGCCGAATTTGTCCGGCATTATTTAAATATCCAGCATCTTCGCATGCCGCGACTGAAAGTGGAGTGGGAAATAAGCGAGGACCTGTTCGATCTGGAAATTCCCCGGCTGTTGATTCAGCCGATCGTGGAAAACGCCATCGTGCACGGCATCGAAAATATTAAGGGGGAAGGGCTTGTAAAAATTGAGGGAAAGAGAGAAGGGACCGGATGCTTGTTCACCGTCGAGGATAACGGTAAAGGCATGACCCCGGAACAAATGGATCGCTTGCAGCAGACCGTGACGATGCCCCTTTCGGACGAAATGGGCTGCGGCGTTTGGAATATTAACCAGCGGCTTATTCATGAATTCGGAGCCGGAGCGAAGCTGCATTTTTTTCAATCGCCTTTGGGCGGGTTGGGCGTACGAATGTCGTGGAACTTCGCAAAGGAGGAAGAATGACATGTATCAGATCATGTTCGTGGATGATGAGGTTTCGGTGGCAAACAGTCTTGAAACGATCTTGCCATGGGACACATTGGGCATTGAGATCGTTCATAAAGCATATTCCGGCAGTGAGGCGCTCGAACTGTTGAATCGGCACCCGATCGATATTATCGTGACGGATATCCGGATGCCGGAGATGTCCGGAATTGAACTGTCGGAGACGATCCACAAGCGGTGGAAGCACAAGGACATTATTTTTTTGACGGGACACTCCGATTTTGACTATGCCAAGCACGCAATTCAAATCCAGGCGGCCGATTACATTTTGAAACCGGTGGCCAACGACGATTTACTGCAAGCCATTCGCGACGTGATTCATCGCAAGGAGCAAAATCAACTGCGGGACACTGCTTTTCAGAAAGCGGTTCATACGCTGAACGAACATTTGCCGCTCATGCAGGCGTTTTTGTTGAACGAGCTTTTGCAGGGGCGAAAATATGATCGTGATATCCTGGTGAAGAAACTGGAAATGATGAAGCTGTCCGCCGACTGGCTGAACGATTCTGCGGCGTTGCTGCTGGTTCGCACGGAGAATGATTTTGCCAAATACGATCCTTACGATCTGTCGCTGCTTGAATTTTCGATCGCCAACATAGCCGATGAAATTTTCTCCCCCTATTTTCAGTTATGGCATGGGAAAGATGTGCACGAGTATATGGTTATACTCGCCCGGCCAAACCGGGACAAGATCGAAGAGGTGCTGGGCAACCGCGCAGACGACGAGGCAATCGATAAAATGCTGGAGAAACTCGCTCTTGAATGGCAAAAAAATATTAATGTCTACACGAAGAGCAGCATATCCGTCATCATCAGTCCGTTCGGTTCATTTCCGGAGGAACTGTCTTCCCTGTACGATCGCTGTATGACCGGATTTCGCAAGCGGATTGGAAACGGACAGGAGTTGTTGTTTGCGCTGACGGAAGCGTCCTTCGAACGCGAAGAATCCCAGGTGATCAAAGGGATTACCGAGCCGCCCTTGCTTCATCATTTGTTGGAAAGCGGCAAATGGGAGGAAGCGGAAAATAAGCTGAATGATCTATTCAATCAGCTAGGCGGAGAAAAGTCGGGTTCGGCGGAATCGATGTTGAACGTGTACCTCTCGTGTGCCTCCGCCTTTAGTTATGTGCAGCACAAAAATGCCATTTCCTATGACGAGATTTTGCAGAGAGAAATGAGCCGGCTCTTGAAGCAATTCAGTTCCGCCGAGCAGCTTCGATTATGGGCCATGAACCTGCTTGGTCAGATCCGTATTTCGATCGAACAGGATGAAAGCCATACTCGCTTTTCGCTCATTCAGCAAGTGCAACGTTTTATTGCGAATAACTTGAAGCACGACGTATCCTTGCAGGCGATCGCGGATCATGTCGGCCTGCATCCGGCTTATTTGTCCCGCATCTATAAAGCGGTGCAGGGGGAAAGCCTGAGCGCCTACCTGTACCGGTACCGGATGGAAGAAGCCGCCCGGCTGTTGACGGAAACCGAACTGAAAATTTACGAAATCACGGAAAAGTTAGGCTATCAGTATGCTCCCTATTTTATCAAGGTATTCAAGCAATATTTCGGTGTCACTCCCCAGGAATACAGGGACAAATCGTAAAAAGAGTATTATCAGGTTAAATTATTCTTCTATTTTTCGATATTAACCCTCCGTATACTGAGGGTGTAATCCCAACCCAATTCCATCACAGGGGGAATGAAATCGATGTTTCGATCAACAAGAAGGCTGACCATCACGATGCTGGCGGCGGTGTTTGTGCTAGGTGCCGTTCTATCAGCCTGTGGGAAACCCAATTCCCAAGACAGCAGCGGCAGTTCCGGCTCTCCATCCGCAAGTTCGACCCCGACGGCAGCCGTCGAGCCGTTCGTGAACGGAAAATTCGATCCGCCCGTCACGTTGACGACATGGGGCTGCTACAACAAAAGCTCGAAATTCAAAGACGGCGAAACGTTTGAGAAGAACACCGCACTGGATTGGATGAAGTCTCAGCTTGGCGTTGAAATCAAATATCCTTGGACGAGCCAATGGGAGAACGACGCCTGCATGACCAAAATGCGCTTGTCGCTCTCCACCAACGAACCGCTCCCCGACGTCGTGTTTGCAGGTACGGACGACGCGGGTCGGCAAATGATCAAAGACCTGATCGAAACCGGCCAATTTGTCGATGTGACGGAGTTGTTTGAGAAGTATGCTTCGGAATCTTATAAAGATATTTTGCGGAAGCATCCCGAGATCTGGGATGTCGCCAGCAAAGACGGCAAACGCTACGGAATCCCGATCACCGTCGATCCGTACGGCAACGATCCGGTGCTGTACTTCCGCGAGGATTGGCTGAAAAAGCTGAATATGCAGGCTCCGACAACGCTTGAAGAACTCGAGAAGGTGCTCGATGCGTTCACCAACCAGGATCCTGACGGCAATGGCAAAAACGATACTTTGGGCATGGTCATCAGCGGTAAAGACTCCATTTTCGGTGGCGGGATCGCGAATGCAAGCTGGGTATACGGCGCCTACGGCGTAATGCCGGGCTATTGGACGAAGTCCGACAACGGCACGCTGCAGTACGGTTCGATTCAACCTCAGGCCAAGGAAGCATTGGAAACCTTGAAGAGCTGGTTCGAAAAAGGATATATTGATCCGGAATTTGGCGTCAAGGACGGCGGCAAGGCTGCCGAACTCGTGACCTCCGGGAAAGCGGGATTGATCGCCGGACCTTATTGGCTGCCGATTTCACCGCTGCCGAACCTGAAGAAGAACATTCCGACGGCGTCGATGATTCCGGTCGGATTGCCTTCCGGACCTAACGGCTTGATCGGCCGCAATTCAGGCAATGCGGTAAGCGGCGTGTACCTGGTAAACAAAAATGCCAAAAACCCGGAAGCGCTGATCGTAGTGCTGAACAAGATGCTGCAGTTCAGCCTCAAGGAAAAAGGCTCGGATGTGGAGTTCGGATTCGTAGAAGGCTTCGATTATACGATGGAAGACGGCAAGGCGGTCGCTTCGACGGAAAACCGTTTTGACAAGCTCTTGTTGAACGGGAACGCCATGCCGATGATCCCTGAGTACAATTTGGATTCGCTGGCCTATCTGGCGACCGGCGGAGAACCCCGCAACGGATTCGATCAGGCGAACGCGGCATACGTGGACGCGCATCTGCCGGGCAAAGTGTTGAACGATCAATTGGACAGATCGGAAATCATCAATTTATTTACCGGCGCTCCGACCGCTACGATGTCGTCCAAATGGGAAGGCCTGAAGAAGATGGAAGCGGAAGTGTTCGCCAAAATCGTTTACGGCAAAGAGCCGGTTTCCGCTTTCGACGATTTTGTGAGCAAGTGGAAATCAGCCGGCGGCGACACGATTACGCAGGAAGTGAATGACTGGTATCAGGGCTTGCAGAAAAAATAAGCAGTACGTTCGGGGGAATCGACAGCTTCAATCAGAGATGATTGAAGCCGTAGTCCCCCTTCTTATTCGCAGGAGAAAAGAGAGGATATCCTATGGGAAATTGGTTGGAAACGACCTTTCGCAAGCTGCATTTGGATTATCATCAACCTCCCTGGATGGAACGGGTGGCCGACGCTTTTACGATAGAAGAAGCCCGCAGCCAGGCATTGCGGTTTAAATCCGCGGGAGTCGAGGCCGTCGAATTTTTTGCCTACGATCATTACGGGCATGCGTTTTACCCGTCCGAAATCGCCATTGTCCATCCCAACTTATGCGCGGATTATACCGGACTCATGTCGGAGGCGTTGAAGGAGCAGGGAATCAAAACGATTCTTTATCTGAACGCATTAACTTCCGTGCATCTGGACATGCTTCGTCCAGAGTGGATGCGAATGTCGGAAGACGGAACGATGCCCCGGGGCGGATGGCTGCATCATGATGCTTCCCATATTTGCATCTCTTCGGGCTATATGTCCGAATACTTTATCCCGCTGCTTCAGGAAGCGATCGAGCGGTATCAACCGGATGCCGTCTGGATCGATTCGGGAAGCTGGCTCGTGGAAGTACCGTGCAGCTGCGCGAATTGCCGCCGCCTGTACGCGACAGAAACGGGGCGCGAGTTGCCGCAAGGTCCGGCGCCTCACCCGTCCAAGGAGTTGGATTGTCCGGAATGGCTGAACTGGCGACTATGGAGGCGGGGGCAGATTGCGACCTATATCAGGGAACTCGTCGAAGCTGTAAAATCGGTATCGCCTTCAACGCTTGTTGCGGAAAACAATTTGGGCAAATATTATCTCGGCGTACCCGCGATGAAAGACGGCAAAGGAGATCGGTGGCTCACGCCAAAGGAATTGGGAGTGGATTGGCTGTCGTGCGATCCGGTGCATTTTGGCGCCAATCATGAGATGATCTTAAGCCGCGAAGGACGCTATCAAGCGACGACAGGACTTCCTTTTGATTATATGAACGAACGCTTTCACGGTTGGGGCGAATGGCAACTGCGCGCGCCTACCGACTGGAAGCTGGAATCCGCAACGATGATGGCCGTTGGGGCGCGCTGTTTCTTTGCGGATCAGCCTTACCCCGACGGAACGTTGGAACCGGCTGTTTATGACGATCTGAAGGAAGTGTTCCAGTTCGTTCAGGAACGGGAACGGCACACGCTGGGAACGGTCCCGCAAGCGGAAGTCGCTGTACTGGCGAGCCTTCCATCCCAGTTGTTCGGCCCGACGGCGGGAGCCGAATGGGGGAGAGACAGCTGGGGCTCGCTGCCATTGTCCCGCAGGGACCGTGTCGACGGCGTCGCCCAGATGCTTGGAGAAGCAGGCATCCCTTACTTGATTTACGACGAAGCGACGCTCCGGGAACGATTGGATGAACAGAAGCTCGTCATTGTCGCCGATCAATGTTTAATGGAAGACGCCACGATCCGCGCATTGGAGCAATATGCGGAAGCGGGCGGCCGATTGCTCGTGACCGGGCGTTCGGGTTTGTGGAACGAATGGGGAGAGCGGAGGTCGGAGGATCCGTTTGCTGCCTTGCTTGGCATGCGGCGAGACGGGGAATTGCCGGCGCCTCTTCATTATTGGAAAGCCGGCCATGATTTGCCCATTGAGCGGAAGTACGAAGATGTCAAGCTGCAGGTATGGGGAACGGCGATGCAAACAGAACTTGTGACAGCTTCTTCGCTGGCCGTCCTGTTCGAACCGCTCGACTGCGTTTGGCGGGATGGTGTGAAGACGAAGGAACATTGGCAGCATTATACGACAGTAGGCGCTGCGCCGCCGGGAGCGAACCAGGCGGGAACAGCCGTTGCGGAGCACCGATTCGGCCAAGGCGCCGTGCTGTATTTGAGCAGCGATCTGTTTTCCTTATACTATTTGGAAGGCCACCGTTTGACGCGGGAGTGGCTGTGGCGTTGCCTGGATCGCATTTACCCCGTTTCCGTGCGCAAGATCAGCGTCGACAAGCCTTTGCACGTTGAAGTGTCCTTGATGGAACGACAGGATAGCGGGGATAACAGAGATAACAAGAGCCAAACCTATGTGCATCTGATCAATTATTTTGCGCAGAAACGTCCCGGTTATTTGATTCATAATGAGCAGGTACCGCCCGTCTATCAAATCGGAATCAAAATGCGAACGATGGAGTCTCCGCGACGTGTTGTGATGGAACCGGAAGCCTTGGAACTTGATTATACGTGGGACGGAGAGTTTGTTTACACGATGGTTGATGAATTGAAGCTTCACGCGATCATCCTTATTGAAATATAATTGTGTCCTGGAGGAGGAGAATTGCCATGGAGCGAGAAACCGGCTTATTGCCGGTCATGACGTATAATATCCGCATCGACATCGGGATCAATGCCGGAAATGCCTGGGATCGGCGGGCAGCACGGATCGCCTCCGTCATCAGGCGGTTCAAGCCCGCGATCGTCGGCACGCAGGAAGGCAACGAACGCATGCTTGCCGATCTGCTCCGACTGCTGCCGGAATATTCGTTATGCGGACAGGGCAGAATGGGTGGCAACGCCGATGAGTATTGCGCGATCTTGTATCGTCACGAGAGGTTCGAGGCGGTGGAGGACGGTCAGTTCTGGCTGTCCGAAACGCCCGACGAGCCGGGCAGCTCCAGCTGGGAGAGCAGCTATCCGCGCATTTGCACATGGGTTCGCTTGCAGTCGGACGGGAATCCGGATAAACAGTTGGTCGTCTATAACACCCACCTTGATCATATCAGCCAGGAAGCGAGAGAGCAGGGAGCGCTGCTGATCGCGGAAAAGCTGCGCAGGTATATAGGGGACTTGGGGTTGCCATTCGTTCTGATGGGCGATTTCAACGCAACCCCGTCCAACCCGGTCATCCGGTTTCTTCGCGGTGCAGGACGAATTTCCGATACTTCGATGCCGCTGATCGTGAAGGATGCTTTTGAGTCGGTCGGGAAGGAAGCCGGACTGACCTTTCACAATTTTGAAGGAGGAGAAGCGGGAGAGCCGATAGATTATATTTTCACATCGGATTCCATGCAGAGCCAGGACGCAGTCGTCTTCAGGGAGAAAGTAGACGGGCAATTTCCATCCGATCACTATCCGGCGACAGCTTGGTTGAACTGGTAATGTATTAGAAGCTGCAGCAGTCTTGGACCGGGGGAAGTGTTGCCGTCCAACCTTGTTTGTCGCCTGTGTGCGGCAGGCAAGGTTGTTTTGTAGCAGAGTCGTGGATACATACTTTGACTTGACTGGCGCAATCCGAAAGGGACGAATCATGGCTGAATTTCTCCGGCAAAGCTCGAAGTGTCCCACAGCAAAACCAAGGTGTCGAAGGTTTTCGCAAATCCGCAAACTGTTGCTCACAGGCACTGGACGATACGGTTGACAAACAATTCAATGCATGATATCTTTAATTCAAGATAATTAATTCAAAGATATCAGAGGTGATCCTATGCCGCCAGATATAATCGACGAAGAGATGCAATTCTCGCTCAAGCTGTTCGTCGTTCTCTCGAAAGCCTACAAGACGATCATGGACAAAGCGTTGAAGGATATGAAAAATTACGGCATGTCTTCGTCGGAGTTCGCCGTTCTGGAGGTGTTGTACACGAAGGGGCGCATTCCGCTGCAGCAGATCGGGGACAAAATCCTGATTACGAGCGGAAGCATTACGTACAATATCGACAAACTGGAGAAGAAGGAACTGTTGAAGCGGGTGCCGGCGAAAGAAGATCGCAGAGTCATCTACGCGGAACTGACGGCTGAGGGCAGGGAGCTGTTTGACCGGATTTTCCCGCAGCATGCGGCGCGCATTCATGCTCTGATGAGCGGCCTTACGGAAGAACAGAAGCGGGATGCGATCGAATGCTTGAAGCTGCTGGGCAAGGGGGCGGCGGGCAAGGGGTAGCGTTAAGCAAACGCTGAGCAGACAGAGGTATCGGTGTCACCGCCTGACCAACGAAGCGATCAATCGATCACACAACGAATCAACCAATCCAAAGGAGGCAATCGATATGCAACTCAAAGGGATCCATCATCTGTCCGCCATTACTTCAGGTGCAGCCGCCAATTTCGATTTCTATACGAAAGTACTCGGTCTCAGGCTCGTCAAGAAGACGGTCAACCAGGACGACACTTCCGTCTACCATCTGTTCTACGGTGACGAGAGGGGGAATCCCGGCACGGAGCTGACGTTCTTCGAATTCCCGATGACGGCCCGCAATCGCGAAGGTGTAAGCAGCATCTCCACGACATCCTTGCGCGTGGCGAACGACGCAGCCTTGCACTATTGGGCCGATCGCTTCGAGCAGTTCAAGGTCGATTATGATGACATCGCGGTGCGGGCCGGCCGGAACACGCTTGCTTTCCGGGATCCGGAAGGGCAGCGGCTTGTACTGGTGTCGGATGAGCACAATAGCGGTGTTTCCGGCGGCGTTCCTTGGTCGGGCAGTCCCGTACCCGCGGAATACGGCATTCTCGGTCTTGGCCCGGTGCAACTGACCGTTCGCGACGCAGGGCCGACGGTGTCGGTGCTCACGACGCTCATGGGCTTCCGCAGCAAGGGACAGTATCCTTCTCCGGTCGCGAATCAGCCGGACATTCTCGTACTGGAGACAGGCGAAGGCGGGAGCGGGGCTGAAATCCACGTGGAGGAACGGCATGATTTGCCGCGCGAGCAGCAAGGATTCGGCGGTGTACACCATGTCGCGTTCCGGGTGGACAATGAAGAAGAACTGCGAGAGTGGATCTTGCAAGTGCGCAAAGCCCATTTTCCGAACTCAGGGTTCGTCGACCGCTTCTACTTCCGCTCGCTCTACTTCCGGGAACCGAACGGCATCCTGTTCGAGCTCGCCACAGACGGACCGGGCTTCGATACGGACGAGGATCCGGCACATCTCGGCGAATCGCTGGCTCTGCCTCCGTTCCTGGAGTCCCATCGCGAGCGCATCGAAGCCGGGTTGGAGCCGCTCGATACGGCAGCAAAAGTCTGATGCGGGGGGCGAAGAAGATGATTCATATTTATGAAAAGGGTACGAACCCATCTGCCCCTACGCTGTTGCTGCTGCACGGAACAGGCGGAACGGAGCGCGATTTGGCCGGTGTCGGACGGATGATCTCGGCGGGCTCGTCACAGCTCGGCGTTCGCGGCAACGTGTCGGAGAACGGGATGGCGCGATTTTTCCGCCGGTTGTCGGAAGGGGTGTTCGATGAAGAAGATCTGGTCTTCCGCACGGGAGAGCTCGGCGAGTTCCTTGATGAAGCGGCGGGGCAATACGGGTTCGATCGCGGGAACGTCGTGGCGGTGGGTTATTCTAATGGAGCGAACATCGCCGCCAGCCTGATGTTCCACCTGGAGGACGCGCTTCGCGGCGCCGTCCTGCTGCACCCGATGGTGCCGCGAAGGGGCATCGTGCTGCCGAACTTGCGGTCCACGCAAGTGTTCATCGGAGCCGGCCGCAACGACCCGCTCTGTCCGCCCGCGGAATCCGAAGAATTGGCGCAATTGCTGCAAGAGGCAGGCGCCGACGTGCATCTGCATTGGGAGAACAACGGCCATCAACTGTCCAGAAGCGAAATCGAGCAAGCGGCGGCATGGTTCGACGGACGATTCTGAAGGAGAGGCCATAGCAAGGAGTCGCAACCGGGTTTTACCAGGTTTTACCGGGTTGGCACCTGCTAGATCCCGCCCAGCAGCGTCTCGAGCCGATCCCACATGGCGGCGGTCCATAGCATCTCGTCCCGGAACCGCCTCGGTGCGGTACTCCAGGATGCCGCAGCCGGCCGGATCCACCAGCACGATTCGATCAGCCAGCTATGCTGCACGGCGTGCAGCAGCGCGTTCGCCGGCAGCGGCTGAACCGTGCGGTATCCTTCGGCGAATGCTGCGATCGTCTCCCGGCGAAATTCCCCGTCCCGCAGCGTACAAGACAGGACAGCCCGCCCCAGGTCCAGACGCGGGTACGACCAGCGCACCCGGTCGAAATCAACGATGGCGGATAGCCGGCCCGGCTCGAACAGCAAATTCTCGGTCCACAGATCGAGATGCGTCCAGCCGGGAGGGCAAGCTGCCATAGTTGCCATGCCCGCGGGGGCGAATCGATCGAATACATCTTTCTGCAGCAGCAGAGCTTCGCGGATGTCAGCGGATGTGGTCTTGCATTCATCCCAGCGCTTCTGCCATTGCTCCCGTATATCGTTCACATCGGCGCTCCAGAGCGGCGAGGCACCGGGCGCTGCCGCAACAGCCGCCAAGCCGTCGCCGCCGTTCCAGACGCGGTGCATGCCGGCTGCCGCAACGCCAAGCGTATACATCTGCCGCTCCGACACCTGGCCGGCCGGCATGTTGCCACCCGCGCAACACGTCATAAGCACGAACTTCCTCCCGTCAGCCGTCTCGTGCAGCAAGCCGCCATGCTCGTTTTCATACACCCGAGGGCAAGCCCCGCCAACGTCGAAGTACGTCATTTGCAGACGAAGCGCCGTCTCGATTTCCTGCCAGATCGTGTCCATCTGATGCTGATAGCGCTGCAAGCTGTAGCATTTCGCGAACCACGCTCCCTGATTCGTCCGCACGATCCATTTTTCGTTCAAGTAGCCTCGCCGGACCGGCACAGCCTCCTCAACTCGCACGCCATATCGCGTTCGGATCGCAGCGACGATTTCATCCATTACTGTGGCCAAGCTCCCAACTCCTCTAACCGATCGCGGCTGAACGAATTCCCTTACAAGGATTATAGGCGATCTTGGGCAAGCCGGGTAGAGTTTGATTATAAGCGATTTTTCCCTATGTACGGCTTGAACAATAGGATACAATAAGGTTGTCGGGCCGACGAAATACGCGCGAAAGGAGCTGATCTGCGTTGATTCACAATTATGAGGTGGTTTCCGCGTAAGCGGAAGCCTCGTGCAAGGAGGAGGCCGCAAGGCCTCCTTTTGCATTGACGGAGAGACCGCCATATGAAGTATACTAGGTTTACACACATTCGAAAGGAGGCGTTCCATACAATGAGAATCGCGAAATTCGGCATTCACGCAATTCGCAGGAATCTGGTTGAGGAGGGCGCCTATTTTGCATTACAAGAACGGGAAAGATGTGCTTCCCCGTAGCTTGCTCGAGGAATTGCAGCAGTATATTTCCGGCGAATTGCTCTATATCCCGAAGCCGGAAAGCCGGCGGGCGGGCTGGGGCGAGCTCAGCGGCGCAAGGAAGCAACTGGCGGAGCGGAACCGCGAGATCAGCAGCCGCTATGCCGAGGGCTGTTCGATCGCCGAGCTGGAGCGCAAGTACCATCTGTCGGAAGAGAGCATTCGCAAAATTATCGTGAAGTCGCGATAGCGACTGTTGCGGCGGGTATGGCACATTGTTGTCATATCCGCTTTTTTAACGACATTCTTTGTCCGAAGGGGACGAAGAAGTCGTTTTTTCTTGGAGTGCTGACCATGGCGCGATTTAATCAGGAGTCTGGGGGCATCGATAATCAGCGTCGTAAAGCAAGATAATAATATTGTGCACGCAATGATAATATTGGTTCCTGTCGCACGATGCAAAACATCGTATGCTTATATATAGAAACACACAATCATTCGTCACATGAAAGGGGATCCATTTCCATGAAACGAATTCGAAAGATGTCTTTGCTGATCGCCGCAATATTGATATTGGCGTTCACGGCAGCATGCGGCAGCTTCAATTCCAAATCCAATTCGGAAAGCACGCCTTCATCCAGTACCGGCGCTTCCCCTGGCGCCGAGGCTTCGGCTTCCCCCGAGCCAAGCCAGTCGTCGGAGCCCGTCGAACTGAAGTTTGCCATGCAAGCGAACGCGAATGAACTGCCGGGTTGGACCGCGATGATCGATGCGGCCAACAAGAAGCTGAAGGATGAAGGCAAGAACATCACGATCAAGATCGAGAAGATCAATACGAGCTCCTGGCCCGAATACTACCAGAAGGTAACCGCCCAAATCGCGGCAGGCAATTCGCCCGACCTCGGCCGCATCGCAGAGTCATTCATGCCGCAAATTATCAAGAAAGACCAGGCGCTCGATATTACGGAACAGCTCGAAGGAATGGACAAGAGCAAATACTTCGAATCCACATTTAAGAGCGCAGGCTTCCAGGACGGGCGCTATTACGGATTGCCTTCCGGCTTGTTCTACATGATCATGTATTACAACAAGGACTTGTTCGCGGCCAAAGGCATCGCGGAGCCGTCGCACGATTGGAACAATGCGATCTCGTTCCAGCAAACGCGCGAAATTTCCAAGCAGTTCTCCGCAGGCGAAGGCGCCAACCGAACATTCGGATTGTCGGCCGGCCCATATACGGCATATGCAGCGGGCATGTTCGCAGTTTCCAACGGCGGCAAAAATGTGTTTAACGAAGATTTGACCCCGGCCGTCAGGGATCCGGAAACGCGCGAGGTCTACCAATGGTTCGACGATATGCTGCGGGTGGATCATTCGATTCCGCGCCCGACGGATACGAAGATTATGGGCGGGTTCGACATGTTCAAAGCCGGGCGTGTGGCGATGGCGGTCGACGGAACGTGGTTCATCTCGGCCATCAAGAATGACATCAAGAACTTCAAGGTCGGCATTGCGCCGGTACCGGCAGGCAAAGGCGTGGCCAGCTCTGCGCAATTCATCGATAACTTCCTGATCTGGAAGGGCACGAAGCACCCGCAGGAAGCCTGGGAAGCGCTGCAAGCCATCTATAGCAAGGAAGCTTGGGACGCGCTGGCCAAGACGGGCGTCGGCGGATTGCCTGTGCACCGGGATACATTCGACGAAGTGACGAAGGGGCTGCTGGCTGACAAAGTGTCCGAAGAAGATCTGCAGGCGTTCACGGACGCCCTGGAACATACCCAGTCGGTTCCCTACAACGCGTTCTATGAAGAATCCGATCAAAAGATCAACGCGCAAATCGACAACTGGCTGCTGGGGAAGATGAGCGTGGACGAATTCCTTGACAAGGTGGACCAGATTTTCCGCGACACGAAAGCCAAGACGGAAGGTTAACCGGACAGAAGCTGTGCGGGGGCGGCGCAAACCGTCTACCCGCACGGCTCTATCTGTTGTATGATACAGATGGGAGGGGGGCACGGGATGTACAACTTGATGATTGTCGACGACGACCGGCTCATCCGCGAGGACATTAAAACTTTGCTGGACTGGAGAAGGCTCGGCTACCGGGTCGTGAAGGAAGCGTCGAATGGCCTGGAGGCTTTGGATGAACTTCGCCAAGGGAACATTGATGTCATCCTGACCGATATCGATATGCCAAGAATGGACGGAGTCGAGCTCATTCGAGTTGCCAAGTCCGAAAACGCTTCCCTTAAATTTCTGGTCATGAGCAATTACGACGACTTTACATTTGTGAAAGACGCGATGAAGTACGGCGCATCCGATTATGTGCTGAAGTATAAATTGGACAGGACGCTGCTGACATCGTTGTTCATGCATTTGCATGAGGAAATAGCGGCCGAGAAACGCGAACGGGACAGACAGATCAAGCTGCAAAGTTTAGGCGAACAAGGGCGAGCATCCCTTCATTTTAAATTTTGGCTGGATGTGTGGGACGAGAGGCTGTCGGCAGATACGATTGCCGCAACGATGAAACAGTTGGAGCTCTCCGCGCGGAATAAAGCGTATATGCCGGTCTGGATCGAAACCGACTGCGGATCGGGTCCGACGGCCGACATCGTACGTGAAGAATGGCATGATACGGACTACATGCTGATTCCGGTCGGGGAAGGCAAGTGGGTCGCCGTTCTTTTGTTTGACGAAGTGAGCAATCTGTACGTGCAAAGTCAAGGCTATGCACTGACACAGCAGTTGAAAAAGTCGCTGATTCGCTTCGGCGCCCATTCTATTGTCGTACGAGGCGAGGTAGCTTCGCAGGTGCAGCATTTGCCTCAGCAGCGCGACAAATTGGCGGCGATTGCCGAACGTTCCCTGTATACCGGGTATGACAAAGTGCTCGACATGTCCGGCAGCCATCCGCCGGCCGGCGTCTCGATTGACGAAAGTATCCTTGAACCGACGGAGCAGGCGATTCTGAATGCCATCTATTTGCAGCGGCAGGATGAAGCCGGGAAGCGGCTGGCGGAATGGTTTCGATACATGAAGGTTCGCGCGGCGCCTCCCGCCGAGGTCCGCAAACACTTGATCTTGCTATGGAATCAATTGCATAAAGAGATGAAGAAGACCGGATTTGCGATCCGGCCCTCCGGAATGCTGGCGAATTGGCTGAGTCCGGCGGGACACCGATTCTGCACGATAGACGAGATTGAGCGGCAAGTATTGGAGATGGTCGGGAGCTATTTTCAGGTCAGTCAAGGTTCCGGGGAAGTCAGGAACGTTCGCAGCGAAATTTCGAAAGCGATCCTGTATATGGAAGCGCACATCAGTGAAGAGATCAACCTGAACGATGTATCCGAGCATGTGGGGTTAAGCAAGAACCATTTTTGCAAGCTGTTCAAGCAAGAAACGGGAGATAACTTCATCAATTATTTGAATCGGATTCGGATCGAACAAGCGAAGTTGAGCATTATGCAGACCAGTCAGGCGATCAAGCAAATTGCCGACCAGGTCGGGATGGGGAATTACCGCTATTTCTGCAAAGTGTTCAAGCAGCTTACCGGCAAGCGTCCCTTGGAGTACAAAAAATCGAGGTTGGGCGTATGAATGTGCTGAACTGGTACCGAAGAAGCTTGAAAAACAAATTGATCGTGTACTTTCTGGCCATCTCGATCTTTCCGATCGGGTTGGCCAGTTATATCTTCTACCAGTATGCAACAGGCTTGATGGTCGAGAAGGATGCGCAGCATTCCTATGACATGAACTTGAACAAAATCAATAACCTGGACCGGTTGTTTGCGAGTATGGAAAATGCGATTTCGAACATCGCCACATCCTTCAACACGACCTACCTGTTAAAAAATATAACCGGAACCAACTATGAGACGGATCGATCTTTCTCCGTGCTGTCCGAAGTGGGCGCCCAACTCGACAGCTACAAGCAGGCGAACGACAACCTGATCGACTCCTTCTACGTGCTTCCGGGGCGCGGGGGAATCCCGATTTTCAAGGGCGCTTACCGGACTGAATTCAACGGTGATTATACGCAGTTGCCGCTGTACCGGGATACTGAAAATAACCCGACGAAGATGAACTGGAAATTCGAGATTGACCGGAGCCGCGGCGCCTATACGTTGACGCTCTCCAAAACGGTGTTCGACGTGTTCGAGGATAAACCGCTGGGTATCGCCGTTATTTACTTGAACGTCGATAATTTGATGGAGGATATTCAGTCTTCCGTACTCCAGCCCGGGGAGCAACTGTTTATCGTCGACGAGCAAGGACAATTTATTTTTCATACGGACAAGCGGCGAATCGGAGAACGGCTCGATCCTTCCGAAGGCTTGGCCCGGGTGCTTGGCAGCGAGAACGGCAGCTTCGAGGCCACGCTGTTCGGCGGCAAAGCGATCGTGACGTATGCGCAGTCCAAGGTGAACCAATGGACGATCGTGAACAGCATGCCATACCAGAATGCGGTGAAAGGCATCGACGCCATTTCCAGGATTGCCATCATTATCACCTGCCTGGCCGGGCTGATTGCGATGTCCGTTGCCATCCTGGTCTATATCGGGCTGTATCGTCCCATTTCCGGCATTATCCGGGCGATGAAGACGATGGAGCGGGGCAACTTCGGCGTCAGGGTGAAGCTTAACCGCGAGGACGAGTTGGGCGCGCTGTCCCGGTCTTTCAATTTCCTGACGGCCCGGGTCGGGGAGTTGATCGACGATGTGACACTGGAGCAGAGGAAGAAGAAGGAATTCGAAATCAGGGCGCTGCAGGCCCAGATTACCCCGCACTTTCTGTACAATACGTTGAACTCGATTCAATCGTTGTCCCGGTTGGGCAGGAATGAAGATATTGTCGAGATGAGCGGCGCCTTGATCGATCTGCTGCGAATCAGCGCCAGCCACAAGCATGATACGATCACCATTCGCGAAGAAATGGCGTATGTACAGAGCTATATGAAAATTATGGCGTACCGGTACGATACGGCCTTCGATTTCATCCATGAATGGGACGAGCACGATCTGGACTACGGGATTCTGAAGTTTACCGTGCAGCCTGTCGTGGAGAACTGCATCATCCACGCGTTCGATCCGGAACAGGAATATCGGATGATCAAAATCGGGATTTACCGGGAAGAGAATACCATTACACTGGTCGTCTCGGATAACGGGAACGGCGTTCATAAGCAGAAGAAGCCGGGAGTAGCGAAATTTTCGGGCATGGGCATTTCCAACATTAACGAACGATTGAAATTAAACTACGGCGAGCCGTACGGTCTCAGAATCGAAGCGGAGCCCGGCGTCGGGACCAAGGTGTATATAACGATTCCGGCTTTGAAGGGAGACGACACGCAAGAGGTCTAAGCGAATAGCAACGAATAAGCGTTTGACCGGGGCATAGCCGCACAAGGCTATGCCTTTTGCGTGCGAGCTTACTCGGCCGGGTTTGCCCAAGTCCATAATATTGTGCACCTATTCATAACATCGAAACCTCTGTTCGCGGGGAGGGAAATGGTATATCTGATCTATACAACAAAGACGAGGAGTGAGACCGTGAGCAAACGAAAATCGAAGTTGGGCGCATCCGACAACATTTGGGGCTATCTGTTCATAACACCGCAGATCGTCGGGCTATTGGCGTTTACGCTATTCCCTGTCGCCACTTCCGTATATTTATGTTTTCTGCAATGGGACTTTACGAGCCAAGCGGAATTTGTCGGCCTGGAGAACTTCAATACGATTTTTCAGGAAGAGTTGTTTACCAAGTCCATTGTCAATACGTTCCTGATCGTGCTGGGCGTCGTTCCGCTTACCGTCCTGGTTTCACTGGCGCTGGCTCTGTTGACGACGGGCAAGATGCGGGGGTTGGCCGTTTATAAATCGGCGCTCTTCCTGCCCATGGTTACGTCGTCCGCCGCCGTTATTCTCGTGTGGTACTGGATCTATGCGCCCGAGATCGGCTTGCTGAATTATTTTCTGGAGCAGCTCGGAATCGGGGGGCCGCAGTGGCTGACCGAGACGTTCTGGGCCAGAGCGGCGATCGTATTGATGCTCACATGGCAGGGCATGGGGTATTACTACATTATTTTTCTCGCCGGGTTGAAGGGCATTCCCCACGACTACTACGAAGCGGCGAATATCGACGGCGCCAGTGCGTTTCAGAAATTTTTCAAAATTACGCTGCCTCTGCTGTCGCCAACGACCTTCTTCATCGTTGTCACCATGCTGATCAGCGGGTTCAACGCTTTCCAGGAGCCGTTCATTCTGACGAAAGGCGGGCCGAATTTCTCGACTTACAATATCGTCATGTATGTGTATGACTTGGCTTTCCGGTATTTCCGGATGGGCGAGGCCGCCGTCGTCAGCGTTGTGATGGTGTTGATCATCGGGATCGTCACTTACATTCAATTTCGGTTTTCCAAAAGGTGGGTGACGTATCTTGACTAGATCGCTCGCATCGCGAACGGTTTCCCACGCGGCGATTATCCTCTTCTGCGTCATTGCCGTGTTTCCCTTCTACTGGATGCTGACAACGGCGATGAAGCCGCGGGAGGACATCTTCTTGTTCCCGCCGCTGCTATTCCCGCAGCACTTCGACTTCGGCAGCTTTCCGCTGGTGTTCGAGCTGATGCCGATGGCCAAGGCTTATTGGAATTCCGTTCAGGTGGCGGTATTGACGACGGTGGGCACGGTATTCACGTCGGCGCTCGCCGCCTATGCATTCGCCAAAATTCCGTTCAAGGGAAGCGGATTCGTCTTCGGGGCGTTCTTGTCGACGCTGATGATTCCGTTCACGATCATCATGATTCCGCTGTACCTGGTATTCAGCAAGATGCACTGGATCGACACGCTCAATCCGCTGATCGTGCCGACGGTGCTGATCAACGCTTACGGCGTGTTCCTGTTGAAGCAATTCATGATGGGCGTGCCGTCTGCGTACGTGGAGTCCGCGAAGATCGACGGCGCGCACCACTTCTCGATATTTTGGCGAATCATGATGCCGTTGTGCAAGCCGGCCTTGATCACGCTCGGTCTGTTTACATTCATCGGCAAGTGGAATGAATTTGTCGGGCCGCTCATTTTCCTGAACTCGGAAGACCATTTCACGATCCCGCTCATTATCGCGTCCTTCCAGGGCGTATATACGATCGAATGGGGATTGCTGATGTCGGCCGCTACCGTCGCTGTCATTCCGATCATGGTTCTCTACTTGCTGACGCAGAAGTATTACATTGAGGGAATCACGTTGTCGGGAGTGAAAGGATAGGAGGAGAGGAACGGTGCGCAAGTCTGTCAAATGGGGAATCGTCGTGCTGGGCGCTTGCGCGTTGTCCGCAACCGCGCTGAGGATCGGTCAATATGTGCGGGATCAACAGGCAGAAGGGCCGGCCTATCGCATTACCAAGGCGCAATATTACGACAAGACGCTGGCAGGCATACTCGGACAAGTCGGCGGCGTATTGACCGGTTACGAATTCGTCTCGGAGGAGCCGCTGCCGGACGAATGGTTCGCCTTGATGGAAGGGCCTTACAGCGGCAATGCCGCGTATGTCGCGCAGCCGCAAAACGACCGCCTGTTCGAAGACCGGGGAGGCGCGATCGGGTCGGACGACGATTATCATATCGATTTCTTCAACCAATTGATTCTGGACAAGTACGGGCCGGAAGCTTCGCATCAGGACATCAGGGAAGCCTGGCTCGCTCACGACGTCAGCGATTGGGGCGGCGGGGGCGCTGCGATGGACAATATGAGCGTGAACGATATGGTGCCTCCCCAGACCGGGAAATCCGAATTCAATCGCTTCTACTGGGTGACGGAGTCCTATATCGAGAATGACACGTTGGGGATGACGGCCCCAGGCATGCCGATGACGGCATACGAGCTGACGGACAAATTCGCGAGCCTGTCCGGCGAGTTCGATACGGTCGCCTGGGCGCGCTTCCTGGCGGCGATGTATGCGATCGCCTACTTCGAAGACGATGCGAGAGCGGCGATGGACAAGGCTTCCGCCGTATTGCCGCGCGACGGATGGCCGTATCGGATGTATGCGAAGGTGAAGGCGTTATATGAGGAAAATCCGAACGACTGGCGATGGGCGCAGGCAGAGCTTCGGAAAGTCAAACGCAGCGTATACGGATACGACAACATTCAGGTGATCCCGGATATCAACAATGCGCTCGCCATGCTGGCGATTCAGTATGGAAACAACGATTACGTGCAATCTGCGCGGATTGCGTCTTTGTCGGGTTATGACGCCGACTGTACGGCTTCGTTCGTCATGGGCTTGATGGGAATCATCAAAGGAATGGCAGGCACGCCGAACGAAGTGAAGGAGACGGTCTATCGGGATGGGGAAGGCGTCTATGTGAACGACTTGACCTTCACGCCCCATATTGGCCGGAATTATCCGGAGGAGCAGAAGTTTACGGATATTGCGAAGCTCTATCAAGCCAACGCGGAGCGCATGATTGCCGCGAGAGGCGGCAAGATCGAAGCGGAGGCATACGTGATCCGCGGTGAGATCGCCGGAGCTGCGAAAGTCGTGCAGATCGACAATGCGGACTTTGAGCATGGCGACCTGCGAGGTTGGGAGACGCAGGGGCCAGCGGCGGACGCGGGCCATATCTATGCACAGGATAATGGGACGGCTTTGTCCGGCGATTGGAAAGGACGCATCGACATCGATGAAGAGTCGGCTGAAGGCAAATTGTTCGTTCGGTTGGCAGGGCTCCGGGAGGGCGCGACTTATCGCGTGCATGCCTATTTAACCGCAGACAGCGGGGTGGAAGGGCGATTGTATGTCGAGCAAGAGGATGGCCAATACGCATACGCTTCCGCTACGAACCGGATCGGATATTATGCCGGACGGTCGCTGGAATTCGTCGCAGCCGGTCCGACAGCCGAGGTTGGTCTGCACGCGCTTGCCGTGGATGGCGTTGCCGGTGCCGCAGGCGCGGCGGCGATCGACAACTTGACGGTTGAGGCGCTGGAGAAGCCTGTTCGGCAACGCTGCGAAGCGGAGGAGGCGAAGACCGATGCAGGCGCGGGTATCTTGGCGGCATCCGGCGCTTCCGGCGGGAAGTATGCCCAGCTTGGGAGCGAAGGGCCGGGCACGCTCACCTTCGATGGTGTACATGTCGATCGGTCCGGGGAGTTCCTGCTGCGCATTCATTATGCCAATGACTGGAACGACACGACCAGACTGGAGATCCGGGTCAACGGACGCAAGAGCGGCACCGTCTGGTTTCCGCAAACCGGCTCGCATGACTCGTTTTCCGCCAACGTACTGGAGACGCCTGTCGTGCTCGAACAAGGCGATAATCGGATCGCGTTCGGTCAAACCGGGGAGCTTCAAGGAGTGACGGGCATTGATTTCATCGAGGTTTCTTCATTTGCCAAGCCGATGCTTGAATTCTAATAAACTTCAGAGGAGATGTTGGATATGCAAGATTTAAGCTTCGTATCGAATCGGCCGCGATTCCGGTTCCGGCAATACGAATTGGCGGTATCCGTGTATACGTTCGAGAACGGATATGAAATAGGCGCGAACGGATACACGATGGACCGTGCGGATGACGGAAGCTTGACCGTGCTGGCCAAGGAATTGACGTGGGCGAACGGCCAGGAGAAGGCCGACGGGCATGTGTATATGAAAGCGGAAATCGCCCGTGGAGGCAAGTCGGATGTTGTCGGCATTCAGGCGGAAACCGGCAAGTATATCCGCAGCGTGAAGCTTACTTTGAGCGGCATTCCCCAAGGGAAAGTTGTCAACTTGCGCGAAACCGCGGACAAGGAAGTGCCGGCGTCCGGCCTGGCGCTGCATTATCCGGAAGGGTGGAGGAACCTCTGTACGCCGCTGGCCGTCCTGAAGACGGATGACGGCAAGTTCGTCTATTTTCGCTCGCTGGATTCGCGTGTCCGGGACAAAAGATTCGTATTTCTGCCCAAAGGCGATACGTTTGACGTAGAACTCATTTTCGAGGAAGATGCCGTTCGCATGACAAATCATGTAATCGTGCCGGCTTGGGAGTTCGGAAGCTGCGACAGCCTGGAAGAGATTATGGCCATGCATGCGCGGGAGACGGAAAGTCATTATCATCTCGTTCCTTGGGAGCAGCGTGAGGATGTGCCTGCGTGGGCGATGGATATTTCTCTCGTCGCAGCCATCCATCTGCAGCATTGGAACGGCTATATTTTCAACGATTACGAGAAGGCCGGGGATACGCTGGAATGGTTGGCGGACCGCCTGGACCCGAAGCGGATTCTGGCTTATTTGCCAGGCTGGGAGGGGCGGTATTATTGGCAGTATGGCGATTATCGCCCGGACCCGCGCATGGGCGGAGTCGAGGGCTTTCAGCGGTTGATGGACCGCGCCGGGAAGCTTGGCATTCGCATGATGCCGATGTTCGGGCTGAACGTTGTCAATCGCACGATCGAAAGCTTCGAGCAATGGGGGATGACTTCGCTGGCGCATACAGCCGGAGGGTTTCCAATGACGGGCTCGGTCGATTGGGACGGTTCGCGGCATTACGATCATGGGCACGGCGCTTTCCTCAATCCGGGCGCGCCGGGCTGGCAGAACCGGTTGGTCGGACAAATCCGCAGTCTGATGGAAACGTACGAGTTTGACGGCGTCTTTCTCGATATTTCCGCAGCCTGGACGAACGATCCGAACTACCACTATTATGAGGGATTGATTGAATTGTGCCGCCGTATAAGGGAGGGGCGTCCGGACGCGCTCGTTGCCGGAGAAGGATGGTATGACGCGGCCGGAATCGCGACGCCGTTGATGCAATCCGGGCATACCGACGGGGTGATGCATTGGCATGACGAGCCCTATGCCCCCTTGTTCGATCGATACAATCGCTGCTTCGGCCATCTGTGCCTCGGAGCGCCCGGCAAAGGATCGACTGGCGTTCACGAGCATGGCTTCAACCCGGCCTATACCCGGACTCCGCTGCGAAAGGGCATTATCCCAACGCTGACGATTGTCGACGATACGCTGGCAACTGCTTCGAGAGAAGCGGAAGTTATCATCGCAGACGCCAAGCGCTACGCCGAGTTGTATTTGTAAGCTGAATTTTATTCGAGCGCTAATACGGGAAACGGGATGTCGGCAGACAATGTACAATTGATCAAGGAATAAAATAAGAACAGCCGACAGAAGCGTCGGCTGTTCTTATTTGGGGTGCACCACGCATGGCGCGTAGTCATACCTGGTAAAGAAGAAATGTATGCTAACACCAAGAGAACGAGAAAGTAACCGAATTATGGTTAGAAGATCGAAGCTGCATAGTTCGCAGTAAAGAAAACTCGATATTGGGTAAACTGTTATTCATTTATCCAGCACAAAACGCTTTTGAACCAAAAAAGAAAAAAATTGGAACTACGACATATTACGACATTTTATGCAAAATGAATCTGATAATATATACCTAGTAGAACGATCCTTAAGTAACGTTACTCAAACTCTGCACCCGGGTTTTGTCGGGTTAGAGACAACGTGTGCAGTGCACTGAGGTGCTGTAACCGGGTTTTGTCGTCTTTCTTGGATCTGAAGGGCATGATATCTCTCCGGTCGAAATGTGCTATGAACATTACACCACAAACTTTTTTCGGGAATATAGTTGCATCATTTATGGATCGTTATACTAGTAGAGTGCTGCTGAAATAACGTTATTGTTTACCTGCGATTTTGACAAAACCGGGTTTCGGAGCAGCGAACGAGCAGGCAGTGTGCTTTAACCCGACAAAATCCGGTTGCAGAGCAGCATCGCGTGACTCTCCGCCATTACCGGCCGAACATGCCCACGAAGTATGGCAATGGCTTAATCGGATGAGATGTATTTTGTACCGTTCTTTTGAGCGAAAAAGCATGCTTTGATGAAAGGTAATGCAGAACGTACAGTTGATTTGCGGTCATTGGACGAAATGGAAAGGCGCTGCGGACAAAGAGCCGTACATTGTGCAGTTGGTTTGCCTGCAAACATAATGCGGCGAGTAGAGAACTGTATGTTGTGCAGTTGCTTGTTAGCGGTTCCCTGCGATTCCCGCTTATCGAATAGTTACGTTACTTTGGGATCGTTATACTAGTTACATTGAACTAATCGGAAATCATGCAAAGGGGAACACCGAGTGAATTTGTTCGAGCATGCAATCTGCCAGCAGGCTACCAAGTGGGTTGCTATCCTTGAGATGGACGGCAGACAGTTGAGCATGTGGCGGAAACGGGCGGCAAGCTGCGGCATTCATGCCAATATGTCAAGGCTTCGCATATCATCGAATGGTGAAGGTTTGTCTGTGGATGCGCATGCATTACTGCAACAGATCATTCCGATGGCAAGAGAGATCGTGGAATCGTTGGTTGCAAACAGCATGATTCCTTTCCTGTACTTGCTTACGGATTACAATGGCGTACTATGCGATTATGAGGCAACACAAGAGACGATGGACAAGCTGGATGGCATTAATGTGAAGGTCGGCACCTCGTTTACGCTGGAAGATGCGGGAATCAATGCGATTTCATTATCGATGCTCGCCGGAGAGCGCGTCTATTTAAGCGGAGATGAGCATGACCTGCGCTTGTTTCACGATTGGGCATGCCTCTGCTCGCCCATTACCATAGACGGAATGACTGTAGGTTACATAGACTTCTCATTCCATGCCAAGGAGTCTCCTAATCATATAATGATGGTGCTCTCCGCTATAATTGATTTTGTCGAGCAACGACTATCGGCGAAATCCGACAAGCACGCCTGGTTGGAGTCTCGGTTGGACGCTTGTCATCTCACACCAAGAGAAAAAGAAGTTGCTATGCTGTGGAACGATAACCGAAGCGCATTGTATATCTCAACCGTGTTGGGAATCACAGAAGGTACGATAAGAAATTTCATCAAGAGCATCTACCGCAAAATGGGCGTTCAATGCAAAGGCGAATTTTTGAAGCGGCTGATGTTTACAGATAAAATGTGAGCAGGCCCTGATATCCATCAGGACCTGCCGCTATGAACTTGTTCTGCCCGGCTGCAGAGGCAATGATTATAACTGCTCGGAAGACAGAACGATTGAGGTTGGGCTGAATAGCCACTGTCCATCGATCTTGACGAGATCATTGGAAAGCACAACCTTCGTATGAACGGTCTGTCCCCCGACGTTAACCTCCGAGATCAGGGAAAGCAAGATCGTTGCCTGATCATTATCGTTATAGTCGACAACACTCCATTTATCAACTTCAGGCGTTGAATCGGTCGCTGCAAAAACCTGTTGAAGCTGTTGTTTCACTGCTTCTTTCTGCGCCTCGTTATTGAAGGTTGTCGTTGCCAGATAGGCGTCAAGATCCTCTGACTTCGTTGCATTCACCTGATCGTTAAGCACCTCTTCAATGCCCATTTTTACATCGTCGGGTACGGCCACCGCCTGATCGAATAACTCATCCACATTTGTATATTTAATATTCTGCAGTTCCAACGAATAGATTTTCCATTGTCCGTCGGAGCCTGGCCGCAAGGTATATTTCACATCGCATACATTGTTGGGGAAATACTCTCCGCTTACTTTTACGGTATCTTCGGTTGTGAGCATAATGGCTTCGCTGGCGAAATAAGAAGCAATTCTTTTTTTCAAGATCTCGGTCTTGGTTTTGACCTTTTCCATCTGTGCAGGAATCGTCTTCTCTATCGTATCTTTAAGAGGAGAATCCGCGGCAAAAAGCCGGATCGTGATATTCGCGTCGGATTTGTCTTCGGCAAGAAGAAGTTGGTCCAGAATCTGAAATACGGCTGCCACTTGCTCGGGGGTAGGCCCGTTGTCAACGATAATGGCTTGGAAAGCGTCGGCATCCCAATCCACTTTCATCCCCGAAAGCTCCGTAACGAATCGTAAACCGACCATCGTTCGATCTTGCACAATTTTCATTTGGCCGTTGACAGGGACGGTTTTGCCATCAACAAACGCCACATCGCCGCCAAGGGACATCTGAATTTCGTGCATCGCCGACAGCGCATGAATGGTCTTGGTTGACTCCGCATAATCCACCGTATATCCCAGTTGCTCAAACAGGGAGCGGAACTCTACGAATGTGTAGTTCTCAATAATGACCGGGGCAATTTGAAAAGTCACTGCTTTCCCGTTCAGCATGACTTGAACCGTTCTTTCCTTCGGTGCGGCGGAGACGTTGGCGGCTAGTGCAAACATCATCAGGAAGGTAATGAGGAATACGGATAATCGTTTCATTTTTGGCAATTCTCCCTTTTCTATTATGAGCATATTTTATAATTTGTTTGGATTTGCCCCGATATATATGTCAACAACAGGATATGCATGCTCGACAAGATTCCCGTCATTAATATTAACGTTGTAGGCAACAGTAATTTGCTGTAGATTATGAATATGTAAATATTTAATCATTTCATTATACTGATTCTGGATTAATGCAGGATCGCCGGAATATCGAGAATATACGGCGTTGGTAAGATGAAATATGGGTTTAAAAACATAGTCGTCAGTTAATTGAATTGCTCGATCGAGTGGAATCAGAAATTCGATATCTATTAATGGGTGTTCTGTTGTCTGTTCGACTCCGAAAGTTGCAGAAATTAGAGGGCCATTCTTTTGTGCTCCAGTCTGCTTTAAAGTGCTGATGAATCTGGAAAGCTCATCTTTCACATTCGACTGGAATATTTTTTTTCGAAAGGATGCAACATTTTCGAAACGAAGTTCCTTTGCAGATTCAATTATACATAGTTGGCACATTTTGGACTTTTCTCCCATAGAGTAAGTATTACTGCCTATTCGAAAAGTGTTTCGACAGTTATTCTGATTAAAGAAGTCATGTTAGGCTTAAGTTGTTGCGATTGCTCTCAATAATATCTATTATTAATTGTAATTTGCGTGATGGTATAAACGCAGTAACCTTTCTGTTCTGCGCATACTGTATATTCAATGTATGCGAATATAAATGATTACTGATCGAATCAACATTATCTGTAATCACAACTCCTTTAATATTTTCCCAATCAACGAACTCATTTCCGAACAAAATGCCTCCATCACTTATTTGAACATATCTGACTGTAAGAATATAAATTATAATAGGAGTAATTATAAGGCCTACGAATGGTGGGGCAGATGCGACAGTAAATAAGAGAATACCACTAAAATATAAAATGATAGTGCAACAATTTATTGACAAATAGATCAACAATAATAGTTGATAAATAAAGGTCTGCTTGCTTAAAAATCCACCACCGTATAACAAAACGAAATTACCTTTATTCCGTTTAATTCTGAAACATGTATATTCAAAATAAGCGTAACAGGCAGCAAATACTAACGGCAAAAAGACAAAGAAGAAAATGGTGATTAGCAAGTAAACTCACCTCTAAAATTGTCAGATGAATGGGGAAGAACATGGGTTTTTGTCGCCAATGATCCCCATGTTATCCCCAAAAAGTTGTATTTTTATTTCCCCATATATCCCAATGTTGCTGTTGCTACGATTCCACAAACTGCCAGATTTCCTGAAAGAACGGCCCCTCCGACTAAAGCGGCGGCTGCCACTGGTGCCACAAGGGGCAAAGCCGCTACTGCCAAACATGCTCCTCCAACTGCAATTATCGATCCTGTTGCAAATGCTGCCCAGCCAGCTAAGCTTCCGCCATCAATGTCCATTAATTCGGTATTGTCAATTTCTTCAAATGACAGTGAATATACCAATTCTACCACCCCACTTAAAGATTATTACAAGAACATAGACCCAGCGCCAGCGGTGATGCTTCCACCTAGCACTAAACTAATTGAAGATACCGAATATGCAAGAGACGGTGCAGCAACAATCGCAACTGCCGGGCAAGCTGCTATTGCCATAGCAAGCCCAACAGTCGCAGCAGCGAGGCCTACGACAGTAACAGTAGTAGCTAGCCATCCGCCACCCTCAACTGTTAAAAGTTGATCATTGTGTAAAGTAGAAAATTTACTTCCAAATACAAGTTCCAAGGCGTCCACCCCCTTCATAGGCTCAATTTGATTGCACACTGTTGAAATGCTGCATTATTACCCAATTGGAAACGCGAGCCATTTCAACTGTTTGCAAATATATCATTCGTAGAATTATTTGTATATATCCCAAATAGGACATGTACAATACAGAAAATAACATGTAGACTACCGGATAACTGCAATTAAATGGAATTCAAACGAGGCTCAATCATGTTCAAACTATTCAATTTCAAACAATACCCCTGCATCCGCCAGCACGACATGAAAGACTGCGGAGCAGCCTGCATCTCAACCATCGCTAGGAGCCACGGACTCAAGATGCCGATTACGCGCATTCGTGAGATAGCGGGGACGGACAAACAAGGCACGAACGCGCTCGGCTTGATCAAGGCGGCGGAGCAACTGGGCTTCACGGCCAAGGGGGTCAAAGGCAATCGGGAGGCGTTCTTCAGCGAATTTCCTTTGCCGGCGATTGCTCATGTGATCGTAGACGGGGCGCTGCTTCACTACGTTGTGATCCATAAGATTACAAAGAAACAGGTGGTCATCGCAGATCCGGCAAAGGGGATCGTCAAGCAGACGCCCGAAGATTTCTTCAAAATGTGGACAGGCGTGCTTATTCTGATGGTTCCTTCCCAAACGTTCGAACGAGGGGACCATACGGCGGGCGCCTTTTCACGGTTTCTGAAGCTGTTGTTCCCCCAGAAGCGGCTGCTCTCCGGCATTTTCATAATCTCGTTGCTGTTCACACTGCTGGGCATTCTCGGCGCATTTTATTTCAAATTCCTGCTTGATGAAATTTTACCCTATCAGTTACATACGACATTAACCTGGATTTCAATCGGCGTGATCGCCTTGATGATATTCAAGATCGTACTGAGCGCGTTCCGCAGTTACCTGCTCCTTCTGCTTAGCCAGAAGCTCGATATCAACCTGATTATGGGTTACTACCGCCATGTTGTGCGCTTGCCGATGAATTTCTTCGATACGCGCAAGACCGGCGAGGTGCTGTCCCGCTTGATGGATGCTTCCAAAGTGCGGGATGCGATTTCAAGCGCCGCGCTGACGATCATGATCGACAGTCTGATGGTTGTGGCGGGCGGCGTCATCCTCTATATGCAGAATCATTACCTCTTTGCCATTGCCGCGCTGATGATTCCGCTTTATGCCGCCATTGTGTGGGGGTTCCACCGCGGCTTCGAACGGCTCAATCGCAAGCAAATGGAAGATAACGCGGCGCTGACCTCCTATCTGGTCGAGTCGATTAACGGGATCGAGACGGTCAAGGCGTATCATGCGGAGAAACGGGCGAATCTGGCAACGGAGAAAAAATTCGTCGTGCTCCTCAAAAGCATTTTCAAGCTCGGGAATACGCACAATCTGCAGGGTGCTCTCAAAGGCTTCGTGCAGGCGGTTGGGGGCATTGTCATTCTATGGGTTGGCGCGCTGCAAGTGTTGGACGGACATTTGACGATCGGGCAGCTTATCACGTTCAATGCGTTGCTCGCTTACTTCCTGGAGCCCATTCAGAATTTGATCAACCTGCAATCTTCTTTGCAGACAGCCGTCGTCGCGGCAGACCGCCTTGCCGAAATCATGGATCTCGAACAGGAGCAATCGCCAGGCGATCACCAAAACATGCAGCCGGCATCCTTGCGGGGCGATATTGAATTTCGCCGGGTTCATTTCAGGTACGGCACCAGAGCGCCTGTCCTGAACGATATTAACCTGCACATCCGGCAAGGTGAGAAAATTGCGCTTGTCGGCGAGAGCGGCTCCGGCAAGACGACGCTGGCGAAGCTGTTGATGCGATTTTACAAGAGCGAATCGGGGGACGTGCTGATCGGCGGCAATCACATTGAGGATATCAGGCTGGAGACGCTGCGTTCACGCATTGCTTATATCCCGCAGGATACATTCTTCTTCAACGGGACAATCCGGGAAAATCTGTGTTTGGGCGCGGACGATCAGACGTCGATGGAAGAACTGGCAGAGGCGGCCAAACGATCTCAGGCGCATGATTTCATCAATCGTCTGGCATTGCGGTATCAGAGCATGCTGGAGGAGAACGCGTCGAATCTATCAGGCGGTCAGCGGCAGAGACTGGCCCTGGCACGGGCGCTATTGACAAAACCCGACATTCTGATATTGGATGAGGCGACCAGCAATCTGGATTCGACGACGGAGCGGGCCGTGTCCGAGACGATCCACCAGCTGGAGGGAGTCACCATGATCATCATTGCCCATCGGCTAAGCACGGTAATGCGCTGCGACCGGATCTTCGTTATGGATCATGGGGCCATCGTCGAATCCGGCGCCCATCATGATTTGCTGAAGCAGCGCGGACGGTATTATGAACTGTGGAAGGATCAGTTGCCGGGCATCGAAGTTCTGCATGGAGCAGATCAGGTGGCGGTGACCGGATGAGCGGGCGTTTGTTGGATTGGTCGGAATTGACGGATAGTCGTGAACTGCTCGAGGCGCGCCCGCCGCGCACGATGACTTGGACCATGGGGATCATTTTGCTCGTACTCGCGGTCGGCGCCGGATGGTGCATTTTCGGGAGAATCGACGTTGTAGTGAAAGCGCCGGGCGTTGTGCGGTCGAACGAATCCGCGGTGAAGATCGTCAATCGTGTGGCGGGAAGCGTGGAAATCATCAACTTTCAGTCCGGACAGCACGTGGAGAAGGATCAGATCTTATATGAGATGAACCAGGAGGAATGGCAAGCGAACCATGTGCGGTTAATCGAGCAATTGCGTCGCAAGCGGGAGGAATTGAAGCAATTGAGCGCGTTTCAGCAGCAGCTTCGCGCAGGAAAGCCTGATGCGATGTCCGAAGGCTTGCCGGTGGAGGAACTGCTGAGCGGGTCCAGCCTGGAAGTTGACAAGCTGAAACTATCTTTATGGAATGTGCGTGCCAAGCGGGAACAGAACGATCGGCTGGTGGAACAATTGGATAGATTGAAGCAATCGATCGTCGAAGGCGCAAACAGGTTGTCCCGGGACGATGAGATGTATTACAGGTACGAGAACTTCCGTCAAAGAAAAGAGCAGCTTGAACTCCAGGCAACATCCTTGACGGATGCTATACGAGTGGTGCTTCGCGGCGGCAATGAAGCGCAAATCGAGGAGGCGAAGCGCAACCTGGATAATGCCAAACTGGCGGTGCATAGTGCAGAATCCGATTTTCAATATGCAGTCGTGTCGGAATTGTTAGCCGCCCGTCAGGCGCAATCGGAGTATCGCGACAAGGAATCGGAGCTTCTTATCCAGTTGGCTGATACGATCGAGGCGGCGGATAAGGCGGTGAAGGACCTCGAATATCAGCGTTTGACGTTGGACCAGGAGCAGGACAATCGCGTCGTAAAGGCGCCGATCTCGGGGACAGTCAGCGTCGTGACGGAATTCGGGCAGGGGGAGTTCGTGCAGGCAGGGACGCAAATGTTGACCATTGTGCCCGAGAACGGTTCGGAGATGACGATGCAAATTGCCGTGGCGAACCGGGACATTGCGCGGATTCGGAAAGGTACGCCCGTGAAGTACGGGATTAATGCTTTGCCTTCATCCGAGTATGGTATGCTGCGCGGGCATGTCGTCGGCATGAACCCGGATGCGACGGTAGATTCGGTCACAGGCATGAGTTATTACGTTGTCCAGGGCGCAATAGACGGTCTGTCATTGACGAATGCGAAGGGTGAATCTGCGGCGATTAAAGTCGGCATGGCTGCCGAAGCTTCCATCGTGACCGATCGAAAGAACATCGGACGTTGGCTGCTGGAGAAACTGGACTTGGCCGGTTAAAATGAACGAAAAATTCGTTGGGTTCGAGGAGCGGTCACCGAGCAAGTCACGAAGCAGATGCCGTGGATTCTGCTGGCTGCGATTGCGATATCCTTGGCGGCTTACCTCTGCCATTACGGCCGGCAATCTCATCCTGACATTCGCAGCGGTTGGCGTTGCGGTGCCGATCTTTGAAAAATTATTGTTCAGAGGACTGGTGTATAACGAGCTCAGAAAAGTTGCTCGTGTACGGGGTGCCATTGTTATCCAGGCCGTATTGTTCGGGCTGTACCATATGAACTTGGTGCAGGGAGCGTATGCGCTCCTGATCGGACTGGCACTGGGCTATGTTTATCACAAGAGCCGTTCGATTATCGCCCCGATGCTGCTTCAGGTTTCGATCAATTGCACTTCGATATTGTTCACCCAGGATCAAGTTTCTTCCACGCTCAATAAGCAACTCGTTACGGTGTTGGCGGCGTTTGTGATCGTCAGGCACAAAAGATCGACAGAAGCGAACAGTCTCACCATGGTTTAACATAGAGGGGGAGGAGAGAAAGGAGAATGTTGGCTTGTCTCTCGTAGGTGCGGGAAGTATGTTTCTCAAAAAGCGATAGTATTCGATAAACACAGTGACTAGTAGAACGATCCTGAAGTAACGTTATTTATACTCTGTAACCAGGTTTTGTCGGGTTAGAGACAACGTGTGCAGTGACTGAGGTGCTGCAACCGGGTTTTGTCGTCTTTCTTGGATTTGAAGGGCATGATATCTCTCCGGTCGAAATGTTCTATGAACATTACACCACAAACTTTTTTGGGAATATAGTTGCATTATTTATGGATCGTTATACTAGCCTAAAGCGGTCTAATAAACAAGGGGCTTGATATGTGGAGCCTCAAACACGACATCAAAGATTGCGGCGAAGCCTGCATCGCCAAGCATCCGCAGCCCATACTTAGACTTAAGTCGCATGGAATTCCCGACCTCGACCAATCGACGAAGGCCGCCTGCTGGAATAGCATAAAGAGAACACCTTCAGGATGCCTGCGATTGGAAGAGAGGTTTTGCAAAAAATGTTTCAGGCGATGATCGATTTTTTTATGAACTTCGGCGCTTGGGGGTTGTTCGTTCATTCGTTCGCGGATGCCGTCATTTTTCCGATTCCCGCGTTCTTCCTGCAGGTACCCTTGAGCTTGCTTGATCCTTCCCAGGCGCTCTGGCTGGCAACCGTAGGCTATGTCGCTTGCCTGTTGGGGACGCCGGTGGGCTATCTGATCGGGAAGCTGCTCGGACATTCCGTACTGAACAAGCTGCTCAGGAAATCATGGATCGAGTCCGCCACCCGGATGTTCCAGAAGAACGGGGAGGCTGCGATCTTGATCGGATCGTTCACCCCGATCCCGTTCAAAGTATTCACGATCCTGTCCGGCTGCATGAAATTCCCGCTGTGGCGGCTGCTCGTCTATGCGGCGATCGGCCGGGCGGTCAAGTTTTATGCGGTGGGCTCGTTGATCTATTGGTATGGGCAAGGCGCTGAAGGCATGGTCAAAGACGTGTCCTTGTACATCTTTGCCATTGGGGTACCGCTCATCGTGCTATACTTGGCGATCAAGCGCAGGCGCCAGGCCAAAGCCGAGGCTAGGGCGGATGCCACAGCAGAGACGGCGAAGATGCCGGAGGCAAACGGAGAAGTGATGTAAGTTAAATCAAGCGATACGACATTTTGAGTCGTATCGCTTGATTTATGATGGAATGGCTTCACGAATCCTGGATAAAGGGGATTACTGGTGCTATGGCGAAAACAAAACGGGGAAGAGCGCTCTGGAACCTGCCTTCGCACGGCCGGGGAACTTGCCCGGTCTGCGGAAGCACGCGAATCAAGCTGCTCTATCCGCGAACCCGATCGGACGGGATGTCTGTACAGGTATGCAAGCGTTGCGTCAACGCGCCGCAAGACAGATTAGACGTTAACGCCGGCCGCTGATCGTCCAGTCCAGACCAAGCGCCCTCCCCAGTCTCGACGGGGAGGGCCTCCCAGGGTCCGTTAAAGGAGTAGTGATGGTCCTGAGCAACGTACACCGAATTCAATGGTTCGATCAACAAAGCCGGGCGGATCGATATCCGAATAGCGGCGATCTGGCAGAGAAGTTCGAAATCTCCAGAAGACAAGCTCAGCGGGATATTGAGTATATGGAAGCGTCTTTGCGCGCGCCGTTGCGGTATGTGGCCAAGCATAGAGGTTATGATTATGAGCATGAAGCATACACCCTTCCGTTGTTGTATGTGACGGAAGAAGAGAAGCAGGTGCTTCAATATTTGGCATACCGCTACCGCCAATACGACTACGAACATTCAGAGCAGGTTCGCCGGATCGCCCATTTGCTCGACCGGTTTACGGATGAGAAAAGGGGCGCGGCGGAAAGCCGGCTTCCGGTATTCGATGTCAATCCGCGGTTGATGCAGACGATCCAATTGCTATCTCATGCCGTGCGTGATTGCAAAATTGTCCGAATCACCTATTTGCAACAAGGGGAAGAGTCGAGGTTGTCCGTCTGGCCGCTTCGAATTTACGCTCAATTTCAGGCGGACTATATGCTGGCCTATTGCGAACAAGAGAGCGCCGATCAAATCTATCGGTTGGATGACATTCGGCAAGTTGTCGTAACGGAGCAAACTTTTGATCGGACTGGCTTGGATAGCGGCGCAATAAAGCGCGATCCCCCGTTGAAGCTAAAGCCTTACCTGGCGCGAATAGGTTTGAATCGCCCGCTTGCAGGCTCCGCATGGCATGGATATCCTGCGCAGCGCGTGACCGAACTGCAGTACGACGTTCAATTTTACGATATCGATTCGTTCCTGCAGCATTTGCTCGGCTCGGAGTGGAGCAGGCTGGAGTCGCCCAAGTGGCTGAAGTCGAGACTGATATCCCGCTGCGAGCATCTTTTGACACAACTGAAGGACGGCGGGCAATGAGTAATAAAGAAGGTGAGACTAATGGCGGCAAGTGTCTTGTTAGACAACCTGGTTATGGAGCGGGAATCGAAGTCCTATACGGACAGCTTATATGCCGTGCTCACAGCAGCCGGATTATTCAACGGTCCCAAATACATGCTATCCGGATTAAGCGGCATGGCGTTCAAGTTCACGGTTCACGAGCGGCTGCTGCCCATGTCGGTTACGGCATACGGACAATGGGGCGACGAGCATCAGCCTGCCGTTACGAATTTGGGCTTGTATGCGGAATGGGACGCGGGCCGCACGAGACATCCGACGTATCGCTATTATCAGAAAGAGGCGATTGCCGGCGTCAAATCGAGCCTGGATCGGGGGATCGGGTCGATCTACTGGTTGCCGGAATTCGGCGTCATTCATGGATATGATGACGGAGACGGCGTGTTCTTTGTGCAGGACGGACATTCCGCTGAAAGTCGAGTGGTGCTTTACGACAATTTCGGTCTCAATTTCACCGGATTCTGGTATGTTCAGATTTTCGATGAGAAAGTCGACGTTCCGATCAGGGATATGATCCTGGAGTCTCTGCGCATGGCCATCGACGATTGGGAAACGCCTCATAAGACGTTGCCCAAGCGGGACATCGCTTCGGGGCGGCTCGCCTATCGTTACTTGATTCGCGGACTTGAGAACGCCGATTATGATGAGGACGGGGCTGTCTATCAATACCGTCGAGAGGACGCCCTCTTCAAGCACCGAAGGTGATAAGGGGGGGGGTGAATCGGCGACATTCATGAAATACCCGTAAAATTCACTTGCAACCCCCTCCCATAGTCCACATCATATGTGATAAAATGGAATAGAACATATGTTTGGTTTCAGGAGGTGATGATGTGACAGAACCAGCATACCGAACGTATCAAGTATGGATCAAGCCCGGCCATCGGCTGTATACCTACGCGGAACGGTTGTGCCAAGAAGCGAAGAACTTGCATAATACAACCAACTTTTATATCCGCCAAGTGTTTACAGCGCTCCGGCAAGATGGGTCTCTTCAGCCCTTGCAACAACAGGTCATGGACACGTTACAGGCGAACATTGACTTAATGAACGAACGCCAACAGGAAGCCCATCAGAAGAGAATACGGAAGCAGCTTTTGAATCCGACGGACCAGCGCACGAACTCGCGTTGTCGCCTGTTCGAGCTGCCGTCGAGGGCATCGCCTTATGTGGATTATGCCTTTCTAGATTGCTTGTTCAAGGTGATGGAGCAAGCGGATTACCGGGCAATGCCTGCCCAATGCAGCCAATGGGTGATGAAGGGTGTATTCGCCAATTGGCAGTCGTTTTTCAGCAGCATGAAGGACTATCGTG
>Ga0222429_100125_pt1 | contig 127442 bp, 122 predicted proteins | sample 1B50Ametagenome_FD_182475 | JGI IMG/M metagenome (GOLD analysis project Ga0222429, IMG submission 182475) | Enriched microbial communities from leaf-cutter ant dump, University of Wisconsin, Madison, United States - 1B50A (version 2) | ecosystem: Environmental > Terrestrial > Nest > Insects...
ACGGTTTCAAGACCAGGATATTAACAAAGATAACGGCCATGACAGTAATTCAGTACATCAACAAAAACATATTCAACAGAAATATCAACAATTTAAAAATCAGCATTATTTAAAATGCACAACGGGTAGTTAGAAATAAAATAATATGCTAAAAGAGAAAAGCCCGGGGCATAAAAACTTCGGGCTTTTTATACATTTCCCTCCTCCAAAAACAAAGGCTATCGGCCTGTACACTTTAATAAAAAACGAATTTTTTCGATTTCACAAAAGAAAAAATACTATATTTGTGTAGGAGGAATTATGAAAACAAAAGGAGACAAAAAAAACGTTAAAGCAACAGTCGCCTCTGAGGCCACAGTAGCCTATACAAGCTTTCCCGTGCTGCAGAAATTCGCCATAAAAGACGATTACTCCTTAATTAAAAAAGCAAGGAAAGGTATAACGACAGATGTCTTTTATTTATTAGCAGAGGCCATTAGGATGCCTGAAAAAACACTAGCCTCCATTATCAATCTGTCACCACGAACAATCAGCAATTACCGTGAACAAGAAAAACACTTAGATGCCAATTATAGCGAGCATCTTCTGAAGCTTATCAATTTATATCAATTCGGAAGAGAAATCTTCGGAAGCATCGAAGAGTTTGATCTTTGGCTACATCGTCCCTTTTGGAACTCCGAAGACAAGCCAATAGACTTCATCACCACTCCCGGAGGTGTGGACTTGGTTTATGCAGAAATAGAAAAACTTGCTCTCGGTTATTCTGTATAATGCTGGTCTATCGAATCGTCCATAAGAGGTATGCGGAAACGCTTTTTGCAAGCGGCTTGGAAGGGCGTTGGAACAGTGAAGGCAAAAAAGTGCTCTATACTGCCGACAGTGTATCTTTGGCTTACCTGGAGAACATGGCACACCGGAGAGGGTTCGGATTCAACAATGATTTTCGCATTATGGTCATAAATATCCCTTCCGAAGCTCCTTTTTATGAGGTGAACCTCTCTCGTCTATCCAAAAATTGGCGATCTTTCAGAAACTATGGCGAATGTCAAAAAATCGGTAACGAATGGTTTGATCGATCCGAATTTTTATGCATGAAAGTGCCTTCTGCGGTCGTTCCCGAGAATCGCAATATCGTGATCAACACATTCCACAAGGAGTACAAAAAAGTAAAACTAATCGAAGTTCTGGATTTTTATCCAGATACTAGATTAGAAGCAATCATTAAACAATACAAGGAATAAAAAATCCTTCCTTTCCAATAAAATTAATATCCCCTAACGGATTGCATAGCTTGGCTTCTTCAATAAACGTTAACGACAATTTCACGATGTCACATTATTGACGTAAGGATATTTTTGTATTCATCGGAGTTTTATGGATTTTCGCGATATGGAAAAACAAGCTATACATGAAATCATCAAACAGGCACGCAAAGCCAAAGGCATGACACAACAAGATCTGGCTGATGCTGGTGGATTGTCTTTAAGAACAATCCAACGAATAGAAAAAGGAGAGCATGATATCAGTGGATATAGCCTTAAACAGATCAGCACTGTGTTAGAAATCCCCTTAGAAAAGCTTATCATGACCAACGTAGAACAAGTTAAAATCGAAACGACAAGCAACAGTGCCATAAAAGCATTGTACCTGTCCTCCTTATTTTTTGTAATTAACCCGCTTTTCGGCATTATCATCCCTACCATCTTGTATTTTAACAAGACAAATAAAGACCATCTTTACAAAAAGCACTTTCGTTTTATTCTGTATTACATGATTATTTCAATGATCCTTACGTTTGGCGCGCTTATAATTATAATGGCACGTATCATCATGCACGTACCATCGTTTACAAGTTTTATGGGAGGAGAAATGATCGTAGTTTTGGGCGTATATTATTTCGGCACAACAATTTTGATGTTATATCGGTTCTTTACGCTCTCGCCTTCCGGTGAATAAGGTAATATACCGGAACACCCAATAAAATCAATATAAATCCCGGCCAGGTATACTGTGGTTTGTAAATGATCAACAACACGCAAAAGAGTGTTCCGATAATGAGATAAATCAACGGAGTGAGTGGGTACAAAAATGTTTTATACGAGCGTTCGATATCGGGCCTTTTGACACGTTGATATAGGACTCCAAATACCGTAATCATATAAAAAATAACAATCACAAAAGACACCATATCCAGCAGATTACCATATTGACCACTCAGACATAATAAAGCCGCCCAGACACCCTGCAACCAAAGCGCGCGTCCTGGTACATCGTGTTTATTATTAGGGATAGCTTGTTTCAAAAACAATCCATCTTTTGCCATGGTCTGGAATACACGTGCTCCGGATAAAACAATACCATTGACACAACCAAAAGTCGAAATCATAACCAACACAGCCATAATAATTGTTCCCGAATGCCCCAGCAATTTTTCGGCCGCGGCGACCGCAACCCGATCATTAGTGGCAAACGCCATCTCATCGCGTGTCAACGCAGATAAATACACATAATTGCACAAAAGATACAACAGCATGACTAGGGAAGTTCCAAATACCATCGCCTTAACCACATTTTTTCGGGCATCCTTGATTTCTCCCGAAACAAACGTTACGTTTTCCCAAGCGACGCTACTGAATACAGCTCCAACCATCGCCGCGGCTAAACCGCCCATTAATACGCCACCACTAATCGGTTCCCATGAAGTATTGCCGATATTTTGAAAAGAATCCCAACCAAAACTCATATTAGCAGCAAAATGATTTTGCTGCACCAAGACTATTCCTGCTAAAATTAATATTATCAAGGCGATGACCTTAGACGAGGTAAAGACAGATTGCACGATCTTACCACTTTGAATACCTTTGGTGTTGATAAACGTCAGCAATAGCACAACCCCTACAGCGAGAATTTGCATCCACGTAATCATAAAGCTGCCTTGTTGAAATATAGGCGCCGCATCATTGAGTTGTGGTATCAGATAGGCCGTAAATTTCGCAAATGCTACTGCCACTGCCGCTATCGTGCCGGTCTGTATAACCGTAAATAAGCTCCATCCATACAAAAAGCCGGTCATTTTGCCGAATATCTCCGTCAGATAAGAATATTGTCCGCCAGCCTTGGGGTACATAGAAGAAAGCTCTCCGTAACAAATCGCCGCAGCGACTGTAGCTAAGGCTGTCACCACCCAAACAACGATAAGCCAATAGCCTGAGCCCAATTGCCGCATCATGTCTGATGATACAATAAAAATACCACTTCCGATCATGGATCCCATCACAATCATCGTCGCATCCCACAAGTTGAGTTGTTTCTTCATAAAACAGGTTTTACGGACATAAACCTACAAATAATATTGCAAAAACAACCAAAATGCTCGTGCAAAATTTACGGGTTAATCTAGTTTATTCCGAAATAGCAATGTTTAAGCTATATCTTGGCGGTTTTTACTTAGACACTGGTTGTATGGAAACCAGTGCCGGCAATCGCTTTGTTGCTCGTTGCTAACTCACAAGCAATTTATATCCTTTGCCGTGGACGTTGACGATTTCCACGTTAGGATCTTCTTTGAGATATTTACGGAGCTTACTCAGAAACACGTCCATGCTTCGTCCAGTAAAGTAGTTGTCGTCATGCCATATTTTGACTAATGCTTCTTCACGGGTCAAAACATCGTTTTTGTTCATGCAAAGCAAGCGCAAAAGCTCTGCCTCTTTAGTGGAAAGCTTTTGTTGCTGTCCTTTGAAGGAGATGATTTGGCTGGTATAATCGAAAAAATAATCCCCAATTTCGAATTTATCCACGACTTCCTCGTCTTTATCTTTGGAAGCTCTTTTCAGCAAGGCATTGATGCGCAACAACAACTCTTCCACACGAAACGGCTTGGTGATATAGTCGTCACCTCCCAGTTCAAATGCTTGGGTCTTGTCTTCCATCATTCCTTTGGCCGTTGCATAGATGATAGGAACGGATTTATCCATTTTCCGGATATCTTTCCCCAAGGAAAAACCATCCTTCTTGGGCATCATGACGTCAAATATGCATAGATCGTATTTTTCCTTACGAAAGGCTGTCAAAGCCTCGTCGCCATCTTGACACAAAGTGACATCAAACTTTCCTTTGAGCTCTAAGTAGTCTTTTAGAAGTTCACCTAAATTTGGGTCGTCTTCTGCTAATAATATTTTTTGCATATGGGTAATCCGTTTTAATTTTACTATTTAATCCAGCGTTGCGCCTTTCAAAGGAAAAGTTAACTCAAATACTGTGCCTTTATCTTTTTCGCTCCTCACTTGGATTTTTCCGTTTAAGCGTTTTACGATGTCATGAACATAGCTCAATCCTAGACCAAAGCCCTTCACATTATGGACATTTCCGGTCGGAATGCGGTAGAACTGATCGAATATTTTTTCTTTTTGGTCTTTGGTCATCCCCATCCCCTTATCGGCAACTGTTATGACAATATTGTGTTTGGTGTTGAATGTCTTCACCGTTATTTCCGGATGGGTCTTGCTGTATTTGATGGCATTGTCCACCAGATTGAAAAAAACATTTGACAGATGCAATTCGTCTCCAATAACCAAATCATTAGTAGCGTTCAACTCCATCTGTAAGGTGCCTTTCGCCTTCTGTAATTGTAAATGCATGCTATCTAATACGCTGGAAACAACACTGTTGATTTCCACATCTACACGTTCGATTTTCAGATTTTCTTTTTCCAACTTGGCAATATTCAGGACCCGCTCAATATGGTTGCCCAAGCGTACATTCTCATCGTAGATAATGTTGGCCAATTTATGAACGCGGTTACCATCGGATGCTATTTCAGGGTCACGGAGAGACTCGCTGGCAATCATAATAGTAGCCACGGGTGTTTTAAATTCATGCGTCATGTTGTTCATGAAATCAGTTTTCATTTCCGATATTTTCTTCTGCTTGAATATAATGCTCAAGGTATAACCGAATGATCCGATCAAGAGGGCAAGCAGGGCAATCATAGGCAATAACAAATAGCTCATGTTGTCTCGAATAATGGTCGATTTCTGAGGAAAGTATATCGATAGCATTCCCGGAGCACTGCCCAAATCGTTTTCGAAAAGTTTTGTGGTATAACGAGCAGTCTTCACCCGGTCCGCAGGATTCCTATGTGAGATGGTCTCATAGATTACCAAACTTTGATTGTCCCGTATTTCTATATTGAAAGGCGCTACAATGCTTCTCTTCACCAATTCTTCGGCCAGCTCACCGCGCAGGTAATTGACGTTTATTCGCTCTTGAAAAGGGCGTTTGGCCAATTCGGGAGCAAACTCTACGTCTTGTAGAATATTACGGCTCTTTCCACCGATGATGGCCAGCGTGTCAAACAGACTTTCGGCTCCTTCAAATTTTCTGGCGTTAAGATCGGCTAATTGTTTATCAAGTGCATGAAGTTCAAAAGCGATATTGGAGTTCACTTTCGGCATAAGGGTGGCCGTTTGAAAACCTACCACTTCGCCGTTTTGCAGAAAAGGGACAATAAATCGTGTGCTATCGTCTTTGGATGGCACAGACGGGATTTTGCTTTTGGCGGTCAGAATGATGTCATATCCAATGTATGAGCCATCTATATAGCTGGTGACATCAAATGTTAAAAGCTGTTGGTATCGTTTACGACGGATATAGGTTTCATAGAAAGAGTTCTCAATGGGAAAGGCATTTGGAAAAGTTGCCTTTAATTGGTCTTCCTGATCTTTGTATTGTTGCTGATGGTCAAACTGCAACATCTGCAGGTTCTTTTGCCTTTCCTGTAATTTTAACTGCTCCGCAAGTTGCTTTTCTTTTCGACGCTGTTTTTCCTGGTCTGCCTTATATTTTTCCTGATTTAAGCGTTCTTGCGACTTGGCAAAATCAACAATCTCTCTTTTTTCTATCTTACTTGCTACAGCGGTCAATGAGGCATTGACCGCTTCATCAAATAATTGGGATTTTTGTTTGTAGGACTCCCTTACAAAATAATATTGCATGGCCACTACCCCCAATAGGGCGATGGACATCAACCATATAATTAAAGGTATGCTACGTTTTTTCATTTGTTACAAAAATAGCCTATGCTTCTTCATTAAACACGTGCTTTAACACAATTTAACAGCGAAAGTTATTATTATTCTCTTCATTGACGTACTTTTAAGTGGTAAATTATCAATACATTTAGGTTATGAAGTTTGTTTTCTTGATTTTCTGTTGCTTATCCGCTTCCTATCTTTCTGCTCAAGATAAAGATAAAATAGCGGAAAAAGGCAAAAAGATTTTTCCGGAGGAAAAGTTGCCTCAATTGGACACGACCAAACATCGCCAATTTCCTGACGACGTAGTGACGAAGTGGTTTGGTCCTGTCACACGCAAAGATACATCGATCGATATACCTATAGTAAAACCTGATCCTTCAGTGGTATACAGCGGCAAGTTGAAGTATGCATCGGGAAAGGAATCGGTAGTTATGCCAGGAACGGAAGCTTTGGATAGCTTACAGCGAAAAGACAGTATATCACGAGGCATACGTATTATTCCGGCGAAATAACTTAACTTTTCCAAAGTTTTAAACTTTGGAAAAGTTAATCACCATTACATCTTCAATCCGATTTCCCTTAAACGCTCGTCCAGATATTGCCCTGCGGTGTAGTCTTCATAAGCCTTGGGATAAGTCTCCGATATACACGAATCCAAACAAGCCAAACTCATTGATGATTTGGGATGTAGAAAGAACGGCACCGAGTACCGTGATGTTTTCATGAGTTCGCGTGGCGGGTTAACAACACGGTGTGTGGTCGATTTGAGTTTGTTGTTGGTCAAGCGTTGCAACATATCACCCACATTGACTACAATGTCTTCGCCCTTAGCCTTTATTGGAAACCAATCCCCATCTTTCGTCAACACTTCTAATCCATCCGCACTCGCACCAATTAATAAAGTAATGAGATTGATGTCTTCATGTGCCCCTGCACGGACAGCATCGGGCGAAATGGCATTTGGGTCATCAATAGGAAAATAATGTATGGCTCTCAGTATCGAATTGCCATTGATGACGTATTGCTCGAAATAATCTTCTTCCAAATCTAGGTAAGAGGCAATGGCTTTGAGCAAGTCACGTCCCGCATCTTCCAGCTTTTTGTAAACTTCTGCTGTGACGTCATTAAAACGAGGCAATTCTTCAACAATAATATTGTCCGGAAAATCTTTCTTGGAATATTCTTCCCCGACAATCGTCTGTCCACGTTGCCAAAATTCTTTCAAGTCGGGCGTATTCGCGTCTTTTGCTTTTTCCCTTCCTTTGGAGGTGTAGCCACGCTGTCCGGCCAGTTCCGGATATTCGTATTTCCGCTTGACGGCATCGGGCAAATCAAAAAAAGCTTTCACGACACGATAAAGTTCATCGATCAATTCTTGGCTCAAACCGTGGTTTGCAATGGTCACAAAACCGGTCTCATTGAACGCTTTGCCAATATCTTGGACAAATTGTTGACGTTGTGCTACCGTACCCTTAGTGTACTGCAAAAGGTCAAGTCTGGGTATGTTTACTAATGTCATATCTATATAGTTTATATACAAATGTAGCGGAATCGCTACAAAATTTTCTGTTTTTTCTTCTGATCTCCACTTATTTGGGAGGTTTAAAGTTAAGCAAATAGTTTAATTTTAGGTATATTTGCGGAAAATAGGGGTGTTATGATGACACCGATTGGAAGCCACCACCCCCATAATTTTAATCTTGTCCTACCCCATTTAAACAAAAGAGGAAAAAAAATCCCAAAGAGTTTGTTTTATCCATTCTAATCTCCTAAATTTGTTATGCAAGCATAGCAATTAGAGTTTTCGGATTATGAGCCAAATCAATACCATAGATTATTTTTTAAAAACCTGTTGGCAAACGGTAGCTAACAAATATAATGTGATAGCCTCACAGTTTGGGTTTACCCAAGCAGCGGGATATATCCTGATTAATATACATAAAGAGGGAACCTCTGTTTCGCAACTGGCGAACTCTACTGGAGTGAAGACAACTTCTCTTTCCCGTGTATTGAACAATTTGGAATCTATGGGGTTCATCTATAGAGAGGTAAACAGTTCTGATAAGCGATCGGTAAAAGTCTATTTAACCCCATTGGGTGTGGAAAAAAGAAAAATAGCGAAAGACGTAGTACGAGAATTTAACGAGTTTTTGGACGCTCAAATTCCGGCAGGCGAACGAGAGCAACTGATTAAATCTCTACAGAAGATTAATAAACTGGCGACGAATTATACGCCTACCGTTGGCGTAGAGGAACAAGGATAAAGAAATAAAAAAACAAAGAGTAAAAGATTAAGGAGAAAAAAGTCCTCTTTTGGGGGGATTGGGGAGATCTCGATACTCACTACTCTATACACAACACTATAGATATGAACAGGAATATAAAAAAAGTAGCTGTTTTGGGTTCGGGCGTTATGGGCTCCAGAATAGCTTGCCATTTTGCCAATATCGGTTTGGAAGTGCTACTGTTGGACATTGTGCCACGCGAACTGTTGCCAACTGAGGAGGCAAGGGGGTTGACCTTGGAAAATCCTGCTGTCCGAAACCGCATTGTGAACATGTCTTTGGACACAGCATTGAAGACAAACCCTTCGCCTATTTATAGCAAAAGTTATGTAAAGCGTATCAAAACCGGGAATTTTGAAGACGATATGGCAACCATCACTACCTGCGATTGGGTGATTGAAGTTGTCGTGGAACGATTGGACATTAAGAAATCTGTTTTTGACCAGGTGGAGCTGTTCAGAAAGCCCGGCACGTTAATCACGTCTAACACATCAGGTATCCCCATTCATTTAATGACAGAGGGTCGATCCGACGATTTTAAAGCACATTTCTGCGGTACGCATTTTTTTAATCCGCCACGCTATCTTGAGCTGTTGGAGATTATTCCTACGCCTGAAACATTGCCAGAGGTTGTCAATTTCTTAGTTGATTTTGGTGACAAGATGTTGGGTAAAACCGTTGTCTTGTGTAAAGATACACCAGCATTTATCGGGAACCGCATTGGGGTGTATTCCATGTTGGCTTTGACACATTTAGCCGAACAGATGGGACTATCTGTGGAAGAGGTGGATAAATACACCGGTCCGGCGATGGGACATCCCAAATCGGCAACATTTCGCACAGCAGATGTCGTGGGATTGGATACGTTGGTAAATGTAGCGAACGGCTTGGCACAGAATGCGCCCGATGATGAAGCGAAAGGTATATTCCAATTGCCCTCATACATCACCAAAATGGTGGAAAATAAATGGTTGGGCGAAAAAACACAGCAAGGGTTCTATAAAAAGGTCAAAGATGACAAAGGTAATTCCGTCATCCTATCACTTGATTTGAAAACCTTGGAATACAAGGAACAGGCGAAAATAAAATCTTCTACATTGGAAGCGACTAAGCCTATTGAGGATATCCGAAAACGGATGAAGGTGTATGAGCAAGGCACCGATAAAGCTGGCGTATTGTTCCGTGCCATGCATTATCCCTTATTTGAATATGTCTCTCGTCGGGTTCCGGAAATCACGGATGATTTCTACCGGATAGACGATGCCATGCGTGCCGGTTTCGGATGGGAACTTGGTCCATTTGAAGTGTGGGACGCTTTAGGTGTTCGCGAAACGTTGGATAAGATTTGCGCCGAAGAGAAAAGGTTACCGGGCCAATCAGGCGAAGTGGCCCAATGGGTACATGACATGTTGGGCGCCGGGTTCACATCTTTCTATAAGGTTATCGATGGTGTAAAACATTATTATGATATCGCCAGCAAATCTTACAAAGCGATTCCGGGCGCAGAAGATCTGATTGTTTTGGACCATATCCGGGAGGGCAAAACCATTTGGAAAAATTCAGGTGTTACCCTTACAGATTTAGGAGATGGTATCATCAATTGTGAGTTTCATACCAAGATGAACACCATCGGAGGGGATGTCATCCAAGGCATCAATAAGGCTATTGATTTGGCCGAAAAGGAATACCGCGGCTTGGTCATTACCAACGATGGCAAGAATTTTTCGGCCGGAGCCAATATCGGGATGATTTTCATGATGGCAGTAGAGCAAGATTACGATGAGCTAAACATGGCGGTGCGGATGTTCCAAAATACGGCAATGCGGATCCGCTATTCAGCTATTCCAGTTGTGGTTGCACCATTTCAGTTGACACTGGGTGGCGGATGTGAGTTTTCCATGCATGCGGATTTTGTACAGTTGCACGCAGAGACATACATGGGCTTGGTAGAGTTTGGAGTGGGCGTGATTCCGGGGGGAGGCGGTTCGAAGGAATTTGCTTTGCGGGCATCGGATGAGTATAAGCCTGATCAGATTGTGCAGAACACGTTAAAAGACCGTTTCTTGACCATCGGGCAGGCTAAAGTCTCCACCTCTGCCGTAGAAGCTGCCGAATTGGGCTATTTGCAGACAGGTAAATACGCGATCACAATGAACCGCAAGCGTCTATTGGCCGATGCCAAAGCAAAAGCACTTGAGCTAGCTGATGCGGGATATGTGCAACCCGCACCTCGAACAGATATTAAGGTATTGGGTAACCAAGGTTTAGGAATTGTGTACGTTGGGGCATCGTCCATGCGCGCGGGGCACTATATTTCTGAGCACGACAAAAAGATTTCGGAAAAGCTGGGTTGGGTAATGTGTGGTGGCAACCTTTCGGAACCTACCGAAGTGTCCGAGCAGTACTTGCTGGATATGGAACGTCAGGCTTTTTTGGAACTATGCGCCGAGCGCAAGACGTTGGAGCGCATTCAATATATGTTGACGAAAGGGAAAGCGTTGCGGAATTAGTAGAGATATTAGACATAAGACACAAGACATTAGACATAAGAGATAGGCTATGCATAACTTAACGGAGTTAAAGATTTGGGTAAAAGCAATTGACTTGTGTACAGAAGTATATGAGGGCATTGCTACTTTTCCATCGGATGAGAGTTTTGGTTTGTCTTCTCAGATAAAACGTTCAGTGGTTTCCATTGCTTCAAATATAGCAGAAGGAGCAGGGCGAAATTCAAGAAAAGAATTTATTCATTTTTTAGGAATAGCTAAAGGCTCTTCTTACGAATTGCAGACGCAGATTATCATCTCTAAAAAGTTGAAATTAATAGAAGAAGATAAAGCTGATTTGTTATGTGTCCAGGTGGTAGAAATCCAGAAGATGATCTACGGCTTTTTGAGCAGATTAAATCATGAAAACTCTCCAATCTAACATCTCATATCTTGTGTCTAACATCTTATATCTCATATCTAACATCTAAAAATCTTAAAACAATGGAAGCATACATCATAGCAGGATATCGCACAGCGGTGGGAAAGGCCCCAAGGGGCGGTTTTCGTTTTATGCGGGCAGACGATTTAGCAGCCTCGGTGATTAAGCACTTGGTTTCGACCGTTCCGAATCTGGATGTAGAGAAAATCGACGATGTCATTGTCGGAAATGCCATGCCTGAGGCAGAGCAAGGACTCAATGTGGGGCGTTTAATCTCCCTGATGGGATTGGATACGGATAAAGTGCCAGGCGTAACGGTGAACCGCTACTGCGCCTCAGGCTTGGAAACGATCGCTACGGCTGTGGCGAAGATCAAGTCCGGGATGGCAGATTGCATCATTGCCGGAGGCGTGGAAGTGATGTCGGGGATGCCATTTGGCGGTTGGAAAATAGTTCCGAATCCGGTAGTGTCAAAAGAACATCCCGACTGGTATTGGGGCATGGGGCTAACGGCCGAAGCCGTGGCCAAGGAATTTAACGTCTCCCGTGAAGATCAGGACGCGTTTGCTTTGAAATCGCATCAAAAGGCCATTACCGCCATTAAAAACGGTCATTTAAAAGATGGCATTGTGCCGATTACAGTAAAAGAAAATTATGTGAAAGATAATAAAATCACCACAAGAGAATATGTGGTCGATACGGATGAAGGGCCACGGGCAGATTCTTCGGCAGAAGCGCTGGCCAAGCTTAAACCCGTTTTTGCGGCCGATGGGTGCGTGACAGCAGGAAACTCTTCACAAACATCCGATGGGGCAGCCTTCGTGCTGGTGGTTTCAGAAAAAATGCTTAAGGAATTAGATGTTAAGCCTATTGCCCGTTTGGTGAGCTATGCCGTAGCTGGCGTCCCACCACGCATCATGGGAATAGGACCTATAGCCGCCATTCCAAAAGCATTGGAGATGGCCGGCTTGAAAAAAGAAGATGTCGATCTCATCGAGTTGAACGAAGCCTTTGCTTCGCAGTCTTTGGCTGTTATCCGGGAATTGGGATTAGATGAGGAGAAAGTCAATGTGAATGGTGGCGCCATTGCTTTAGGACATCCATTGGGCTGTACCGGAGCCAAATTGACCGTTCAGGTACTGAATGAATTGAAACGACGAGGAAAAAAATACGGCATGGTCACCATGTGCGTGGGAACAGGACAAGGTGCGGCAGGGATATTTGAGATTCTTTAGAACAAGGATAAAGGAACAAAGATAAAAGAGCAAGTATAAAAGCTTGAACGCTATGCATAATTTTAGAAAACTTCAGATTTGGACTGAAGGTATGACCTTAGCGAGAGACATTTATCAGATTTTGGATAGTATGCCGAATTGGGAAAGATATGGATTGGTCAGTCAATTGGGAAGGTGTGCAATTTCTGTTCCTTCCAATATTGCAGAAGGGTCTTCTCGTTCTTCTAAAAAAGAATTTGTTCATTTTCTAAAGATTGCATTAGGGTCCTGTTTTGAAATAGAAACCCAAATTATTCTTGCATGTGATTTGGGCTATATTGTCAAAATACAGGGGGAAGATATCATTGAAAAAGTAATACTTCAACAAAAAAGAATAGTCACATTTATAAAAACATTAGAGCAAGAAACAAGGAAATAATGTAGGATGTCCTTTATCCTTGTTCTTTGCTCCTTAATCATAAAAGAGATGAATGAAGCAATAAAAGGCGGTGAATTCGTGATTCGCGAGACGCCATACACAGACATTTTTATTCCGGAAGAGTTTGACGAGGAAGCAAGAATGATTCGACAGACCTGTTTGGATTTTTTGGAAGCAGAAGTGTTAAACAAACTCGACCGAATTGATGCGCAGGAGGAAGGATTGATGCAAAACTTGCTGGATAAAGCCGGTGAATTGGGCATGTTGGGCGTGTCCATTCCGGAGCAATATGGCGGATTTGGGAAGAATTTCAACACATCCATGTTGGTAGCGGATGCCGTCGGTGGCGGATATTCCTTTGCCGTGGCGCTATCGGCGCATACGGGCATCGGCACATTGCCTATTCTTTATTACGGAAATGAAGAACAAAAGGCAAAATATATTCCTAAATTGACAACTGGTGAATGGAAAGCAGCCTATTGCTTAACGGAGCCCAATGCAGGCTCAGATGCCAATTCCGGTCGGACATCGGCCAAGCTGAACGCTGAAGGCACCCACTATTTGATCAATGGACAGAAAATGTGGATTACCAACGGTGGTTTTGCGGATGTGTTTATTGTGTTTGCCAAGATAGACGACGATAAAAATTTAACGGCTTTCATTGTAGAAAGGGATTTTGGCGGTATTACCATGAACCCAGAGGAGCACAAGATGGGTATTAAAGGTTCGTCCACTCGGCAGCTGTTCTTTAATGACTGTCCGGTACCGGTAGAAAATATGTTGTCAGAGCGTGAAAACGGATTTAAGATTGCCGTCAATATCCTAAATATCGGCCGGATTAAATTAGGTGCTGCCACTATTGGCTCATCACGTTCGGTGATTAGCCAAGCCGTAAAATATGCCAATGAACGGGTGCAGTTCAATTTACCTATTTCCAAGTTTGGCGCTATTCGCTATAAATTAGCCGAAATGGCAACTCGTTTGTTTGCCACGGAGGCGGCAACCTATAGGGCCGGACAAAATATAGATGATGCATACGATGCCTTAATCGCCAGCGGCATGGATGAGGCAAAGGCAAAACTGAAATCTGTCGAACAATTTGCCATTGAATGTGCGATCAGCAAAGTATGGTGCTCGGAAATGCTGGATTATGTAGTAGATGAGGGAGTTCAAATTTATGGAGGAATGGGCTATTCAGCTGAAGCCCCTATGGAAAGGGCTTATCGGGATTCGCGCATCAACCGCATCTTTGAAGGAACTAACGAGGTTAATCGTTTATTGATTGTGGACATGTTGCTGAAACGTGCCATGAAGGGCGAGTTGGATTTAATGGGACCGGCAACTGCCGTAGCCAACGAATTGATGTCTATTCCGGATTTTGGAGATGAAGACGATGCGCCTTTTGCAACAGAAAAGAAAATCATTGCCAATCTAAAAAAAGTGGGGTTAATGATTGCCGGAGCCGCGGTACAAAAATTAATGATGTCTTTAGCGAAAGAAGAAGAGATATTGATGAACATCGCCGATATAATCGGGTATATATATGTGGCGGAGTCTGTTTTGTTGCGTGCGGAAAAAATCTATCACACTGCAGGAGAAGAAACAGCGGCTTTGCCAACAGACATGGCCCGTGTGTACTTACACAGCACATTGGACAAGGTCGCGATAGCCGGCAAAGAAGCTTTATATTCTTTTGCCGAAGGCGACGAGCTGAAAATGATGCTGGTCGGATTAAGGCGTTTCACAAAGGCAGAACCTTTTAATGTAAAGGAAGCGCGTCAACGAATCGCGAAAAAACTTATTGAAGAAAATAAGTACTGTTTTTAATAACATGCTTTTTTGGTTGATTATGGGCCTGTTGCAGGGATTGCAACAGGCTTTTTTATAAGCTAAACACAAATTACATAAAATCTATCAATTTAGTAGATTTTATTAAAGAATGTTTCTATATTTGTCGGACGTCATACGATTTGATGTGATTTAAAGAAATCATACACAAACAAAACGCAGATAAATGGATAAAGCAATAGCAATTTTAAGACTAGACCATGTAGGGAGAAGAATCACGTTAAAACACGTAGGATGGGCAATCGTTGCCCTCAAGTTGGCGATTGCAGGTTATTTTATTTATCTTTTGGTAGAAGGTTTTCGCGCCAATGCCTTTGAGTTTGGCGAGAAGTTTCTATGGTTCATTTTGGCTGGTTTTGTGGCGCAATTGATTGATGGAGCATTGGGTATGGCTTATGGTGTAAGCTGCACCAGCCTCTTGCTTTGGTTCGGTATTCCACCAAAGTTTGCGTCTGCCAGTGTGCATACTTCAGAGGTTTTCACAACAGGCGTTTCGGGCCTTTCGCATATCCGTTTTGACAATATCGATAGAAAATTGTTTTTTCAGATTGCGATTACCGGCAGCATTGGTGCAGTACTTGGTGCCTATTTCATTTCCGGCATCTTTGACGGCAACTTGGTGAAACCTTTTATCTCTTTTTATCTCCTTTTGTTGGGCATATACCTACTTTACAAAGCTTTCAAAAAAAAGAGCCAAACAACAAAAAAAGTTAAGCATGCACCTCTTTTGGCTTTTGCCGGTGGCTTATTGGACGCAATCGGTGGCGGTGGTTGGGGGCCTATCGTGACTTCTAATTTATTGAGTCGGGGCAATAGCCCGCGACACACTATTGGCACAGTCAACACGGCAGAGTTTTTCGTGACGTATTTTGCCACGGCTGTATTCATCTTCATGTTGGGCGTGCAACATTTGGAAATTGTTTTAGGTCTGATTATCGGCGGTATTGTTGCCGCTCCTTTGGGCGCATACGTGGCTTCGCGCATTAATCAGCGCTTGCTTTTAATTTTGGTAGGTATTTTGGTGATTGTCACGTCAGCTTGGGGCATTTTAGCGTTGTGGCTATAAACAATCGGACAGCTTTCTCCCATACCTAATTTTTATTATTAGCCATTCGTGACTGCAAAGCATTTTATCTCAGTTTGTGTTATAATACCGACGCGTAATAGATCAACAGCTTTGCTATAAATGGTTGCTGCATCGGAAATGCGCGCGAAGCTTCGGCATTTAAGAATGAACATGATGAGAATATATTGTTCAACGGAGCAACAGGTGGCGTCAACGCATGGGATCAGGAAAAGAAATAAATGATAATACAGACGGGTTTCAGCCCGTTTTTTTATGCGTGCTGAAACCCCGCTGGCGCTACTCTCCCAAGCAGTGCCTTTCATAAAATCACCATGTTAGGCAACCGCTTACAAAGCCAGGCCAGCGTTAGGCTACAGAGGATATTCTTTTTAGCCGAGTAGTCTAGAACCGCTCGGCTATTTAATTTTTAACAAATACTGCATTTCGGTAGATATTCACAAATATTAAAAATTATAAAATTGATAATCAGTTATTTATATTTAATTTATAATTATTTGTATATAAAATCTACCAATTTAGTAGACATTTTAAAATTTGTTATTATATTTGCCCTGTTCGTTTCAATTGGCGTTGGCAACGATAGTATAAATTTTAAACAACATATGAAGAAAAACTACAACCAAACCCACAACAATCCGGTTCAAAAGAACCTTGATCGCATTACCCTGTATTGTCTTTCCGTTCGGATGCGAATGTGCTATTGCTGAAACTTTCCCCTCTATACAAGAACACAGTGAAGGGAAGCCTAAGCTTCCCTCCTGCGTTCAATAACAAACCACAAGTTCAATTGGCGTTGGCACTTGTATAGTATTCACTATTAAACATCCGAAAATATGAAAAAATATGGAGTATTGCATTACTCGACCATCTTATTATTTATTTTTCTGCTGACACAGCAGGCATTTGGGCAACAGCCCCAACCCATTATCAATGCTACACTAGAAGGTGTTATTATCGATGCTGTTTCCAAAGAACCTATAGAAGGGGCTACTGTGCAATTGGAAGCTGTAACCCATAAAGTCCGGACTGACAGGGACGGAAAGTTTGTGTTTGTCACCGGGCAGAAACTGCCTTTCACGTTGATTGTTTCCGTTGTGGGCTACCAAACGAAAAGAATCGTTGTCGAAACTTCACCCACTGTTATAGAATTATCACCCAGTCTGAATGAGTTGGAACAAGTTTTTGTAACCTCACGCAGAAGGACAGAACAGATTCAGGATATTCCTATTCCGGTCTCCACGGTAAGGGCAAGCACTATAGAAGATGCGGGAGCTTTTAATGTCAACAGGATTAAAGAAGTCGTTCCTACAGTACAGCTTTATGCTTCCAACCCTCGAAATACAACGTTAAATATCAGAGGGTTAGGCTCCACCTATGGCCTTACTAACGATGGTATCGATCCGGGGGTGGGTTTTTATTTAGATGGCGTGTATCTCGCCCGCCCCGCAGCAACCTCATTAGATTTTATCGATATCGAGCAAATTGAAGTATTAAGAGGACCTCAAGGTACACTTTTTGGTAAGAACACGACGTCGGGTGCATTTAATATTACCTCACGCCTGCCCGAATTTACCCCAGGTGCAAATTTTGAATTGAGCTATGGCAACTATGGTTATATACAAGGTAAGGCTTCCTTAACAGGACCGCTGGTCAAAGACAAGTTGGCTGCCCGGGTCTCCTTTTCGGGTACGCAACGGGATGGAACATTGTACAATGTGTACAGTGATCGCAGTATCAACGATATCAACAATCTGGGCTTACGAGCACAGTTGCTGTTTACCCCCACCGACAATCTGAAAATTTCTTTCGCCGGGGATGTAACGGCACAACGTCCTGACGGTTATGGTTGGGGCATAGCCGGTGTCGTACAGACACAACGGTCGGATTACAGGCAATTTTATAAGATCATCGAAGACCTTGGCTACGAAATTCCGTATAAGAGCGCCTTTGAGCGAAAAGTTGATTTGGACACGCGATCTAAAGCCGACAACGAATTGGGTGGCGTGTCGTTGAACGTGGATTACAGAATAGGAAACGGAACATTGACCTCTACATCTGCCTGGCGATATTGGGATTGGGTACCACTCAACGATAGAGATTATTTAGGTGTGCCGGCATATACGATTTCAGCCGGAAATTCGACCCATGATCAATGGTCGCAGGAATTTCGGTATTCAGGAAACATCAGTGAAAAAGTAAGTGGCGTGGTCGGTGTATTCGGGCTATGGCAAGACCTGAGAACCGATCCGGTACATACCGAAGAAGCGGGCGATGCTTTATGGCGTTTTCAGCAGAGCAATGCCTCCCAAACGCAATGGGCACCGGGCCTGATTGACAAGGTGGGTATTCGTACAAAATACGGTATCAAGAGCACCAGTTTGGCCGTCTTTTCACAGGTTGACTGGGCCATTACCGATAAATTGCATGTATTGCCCGGATTGCGCTATAACTATGATAAAAAAGTGGCTGACTATGACCGAAAAAAATATATCGATAATACGATCGAATATACAGCTGAGCAACTTGCTGCAGTAAACAGTATTTATTCTGATCAACAATTTGATGTAAATGCCGATGCCGGAAATCTGTCAGGACAATTATCCCTGCAATATAGGTTTACCCCACAGTACAATGCGTATGCTACCTATTCCAAAAGCTATAAACCCATCGGTATCAATGTAGGCGGATTGCCTGTTGTAGACGGAAAAGTGGCAACAGACTTGGCCGAAGTAAGACCGGAATCGGTCAATCACGTGGAATTTGGCGTGAAAACGACTCCAAGCAGAAATGCTTTTCTAAACCTTACCGTGTATCAGACTAATATCAAAGATTATCAAACACAGGTACAAACGCCAGATCCTGGTGTGAACAGAGGTTATTTGGCCAATGCAGAAAAGGTCAGGGTGCAAGGTTTTGAGCTGGACGGAAGCATCCGTCCATGGAAATTTCTCCGGTTGAACGGAGCATTGGCCTATACCGATGGCAAGTATATATCGTTTACGAATGCACCAGTACCATTGGAAGAGGTCGGTGGAACAGAGGCTTTCAAGGACATTTCAGGAGGTGAGCTTCCTGGGGTTTCAAAGTGGTCTTGGTCACTTGCCACAGAGTTGACAACAAAAGGAGATTTACTCAGTCTTCAAGGCTATTACTTTTTGGGAACAGATTTGTATTACCGTTCCAAATTTTCGTCCAGCCCATCTCCCTCAAAATACTTGAATATCGATGCCTATACATTAGTCAATGCACGTGTAGGGTTTAGGGCTACAAATGGGCTCTCTGTGATTTTATGGAGCCGAAACCTCACGAATAAGGATTATTACGAACAGCTACTGGCAGCGCCGGGCAACCATGGTCAATATGCCGGTGTCATAGGCGATCCGCTGACATATGGCGTGACATTGCGGTACAATCTGAAATAATTAGAAAGACATCATGAAATATAGCTTAATAAATACAAGGGATAGCTTTATCATCTTGTTCTGTCTTTGCTACCGCATGCGAATGTGTCGCTAAAGAACTTATCTCTCTCTTAAAGTGGAAGCATATAGGGGAATCTCTTCCCCTATAGCTTCTGTCATGATTAATAATGAAACAAGTCGTCAATTGGAGTTGGTCACTTGTCAGTATTCACTATTAACTTTTCTAAAGTATGAAAAATTACAGAGTATATTATTACTCGACTGCTATTTTTTTGTTTTTGATAGCAAATATACCTGCTCGATCGCAAGAAACTAAACCCATTATCAATGCATCACTGACTGGCACGGTCGTCAATGAGCAAACTAAAGAGCCTATAGAAGGCGCTACCGTACAGCTCGAGGCGGTGACACATAGCGTAAAAACGGACAGACAAGGTAAATTTCAGTTTGTAACAGGTCAGAAACTGCCTTTTACGATCATTGTGTCTTCCGTGGGGTATGAAAAGAAAACACTGGTTATAGCCGCTTCGCCGGCAGTAATTGCCCTGACACCATCTGAAAATGCGTTGGATGAAGTGGTAGTCGTAGGATACGGCACACAGAAAAGGCAAGATTTAGTGGGCGCTGTTGCCAGCATAAGTGCGGCAGAGGTCAATAAAATACCTGTCGCGAGTTTTGATGCCCAGTTGCAAGGAAAGGCTCCGGGATTACAAATCATAACCAATTCCGGAGTACCCGGCGAATCCATTTTTGTCCGATTGAGGGGAACGACCTCGATCAACTCCAGCAGTGACCCGTTATACATCATTGATGGTGTTTTCTTGAATAATTCCAGTCTACAAACTGCTGACTTGGGAGGCAGGAGCACCTCACCTTTAGCGGATATTAATCCGGCCGACATTGAGTCCATAGAGGTGCTGAAAGATGCCTCAGCTACAGCCATCTATGGTTCGCGGGGAGCGAATGGGGTGGTTATTGTCACGACAAAAAAAGGAACATACCGCACAGCGCCTAAAGTGGATGTCAACGTGTCAAACGGCTGGGTGGAGGCAGATAAGTCTGTATTGCCCAACTTGGCGTCTGGTCCTGAAGTGGCGACTTTGGTGCATGAGTATTGGATCAATTCGGGCTCACCGCAAAACAGTCCTTTTAGACCGGTCGCCGAAGGTGGATTAGGCGCTCCAGAAGATCAAAAAACATATGATCGACTCGCTTTTCTGCTTAGAAAAGGGCATATACAGGATTACAATATCGGTGCACATGGTGGCGGAGAAAGATCCCGCTATTATTTGGGAGCAGGCTACGTGGACCAAGATGCGTTTTTCAAAGTCATCGGCTTCAAAAGAGGAAGTGCAAAATTCAATTTCGACCAACAACTATCAGACTACGTGACGGTGGGAATTACGAATAGCCTGTCCAAAAGCTACCGCAACCAAGCCCGATTAGGAGATGGTCCGCAAGGGAGGTTATGGGGCTCAGCTATCAACGGCTCCACCTATAATCCTACCCACGATGCTTCCGGCGCGCTTATCGGTTTGGAAAATACGTACTCCTTGGTTGACAACTACGACGTAAACACCGCAAGTACCCGATATATCGGTAGTGCCTTTGCCGATATCAGCATCTTAAAGAACCTAAAACTTCGATCGAGTATCAGTGCCGATTACAATCTGTACGACGAGTATCAATATTGGAATACAGGCACGACTATAGGTTCAGGGGTTGGTGGCAAAGCCATATCTTCCTTGTCGCAAAATACCAATTGGATTAATGAACAGACCCTTACCTACCAGACCGCTTTAGGTGTTCATCATTTGACAGCTTTGGTAGGCAATACTTTACAAAGCAGCGTGCTGACCAATGTCTATGCCGAAGGAAACGGATTTGCAAACAGCAATTATAGGCGAATTTCGGCTGCGGCCTCCACGTTGGCTTCAGACAATTGGTCCAAATATACATTAGCCTCTTTTTTTGGCCGGGTTGCATACAATTACGCGGATAAATATTTTGGCGAGATAAGTTTGCGGACAGACGGTTCCTCTAAATTCGGCGTAAAAAATCGCTGGGGAACATTTCCCGCCGTGGGTTTGGCGTGGAGAGTCAAGAACGAGCGCATATTGAAAGATGTGGAATGGGTATCTGATTTGAAGCTTAGGGCATCTTACGGCATTACTGGTAATCAAGCCGGGATAGATGATTTTGCCGCAAGGGGGTTATGGTCGGGAGAAAGCCCTTATGCTGATGTATACGGGACACCGTTGGCGGGTATTGGCCCGCTACAATTAGGCAATGATGAGCTGAAATGGGAAAAAACCGCACAGGCCAATGTCGGTGTAGACGCTTCTTTCTTTAAAAACCGAATCAACATCGTTTTTGATTATTATGATAAATATACATCTGATCTGTTATTAGAACTACCTGTTCGGGCTTTTTCCGGCTTTTCCCGCTATTGGGCGAATGTGGGTGAGGTAAGCAACAAAGGCGTGGAGTTCAATCTAAATACCGTTAATATAGACCGTGAGGGTTTTCGTTGGAATACCAATCTGAACATCTCGCATAACCGGAACAGAATTGAGAAACTACCCACGCCTATTACGCAATATACGCGCGATTGGGTCATCTTGCAAGAAGGGTATTCGTTAAACTCGTTTTGGTTGTATGAGCAATTGTATGTAGATCCGCAAACGGGAGACCCTGTATTTTATGGACAGGACGAAAATGGTGTTTTAACCGTGGAAGATAGGCGCATACTCCATAATTTCTATCCCAAATTTTATGGAGGGCTTACCAATAACTTCAAGTTTAGACAATTTGATCTTGGTACGTTGTTCTCTTTCCAGTACGGTAACTATAACCTCAATCTTCAACGGTTCTTTTTGGAAAGAAATCCGGGTACAGGGGGAAATAAAACCTTGCTCGATAGGTGGCAGAAACCCGGGGATATTACAGATGTACCTCGTCTTACCAATAAAGGATATAACTATACATTGGACCAAAACAGCCGTTATCTGGAAGATGCCTCATTCCTGAGACTGAAACAGCTTTCGTTGGGGTATACATTGCCAAAAAGCGTGTCAAGAAGAGCAAAATTGGATAATATAAGGTTGTATTTTGTAGCGGCCAATCTGTTTATCCTTACCAAATACACAGGTGATCCCGAGACGAACGTGACATCCAACCCAAATGCACAGGGTTTAGGAGGTTTTGGTACCCCACCACAACCAAGGAGTTTTCAGTTTGGTCTGAATGTGTCCTTGTAGAAATATCATGGAATAAGAAATAAAACAAGAACAGAATATGAATAAAACATATAGATTATTTGGATATTTCATCGTACTACTATTGTTAATCCACGCACAGTCGTGCAATAAGTTTTTAGAAGTGGAGCCCCAAACCTCCACATCGGATTTGGTAACCATAGTAGACGAAAATTCGGCTAAGACTGCCGTAAGAGGGATTTATAACGAGTTGCAATCCGTAAATTATTACGGATACAATTTCCCTTTGATTATCAACATATCTGCCGACAATGTGCAGTATACCGGTAGCCAAGCTGTGAATAGCACTTTAACAACGCATACTGCCAGAGCCGATTTAGGGCCTCTATCCGTGGTTTGGGTCTCTATTTACAACACGATAAACCGTGCCAACAATGTGATCGCAAAAGTTCCATTGCTGCCTACAACCAATACATTCACCGAAGACGCTCGAAACCAATTGACAGGTGAGGGATACTTCATAAGAGCACTTGCGTATTTTGATTTGGTCAGGACATGGGGCGGTGTCCAAATCCTGTTGGAGCCGACGACATCGGCAACAAACATTCCAAGTGTAAAAAGAAGTTCAGCCCAGCAAACCTATGCACAGATTATCAGTGATTTGGATGTGGCCGAAGGCTTATTGCCCGCAACGACCAACAGGATTAGAGCGACCAAAAAGACCGTTTGGGCACTAAAGGCCCGGTATTACCTGTACCAAAAGGAATGGGATAAAGCTATTGAATACGCTTCCAAAATAATAGCCGATCAAGATAACTACCGTCTAACGGACTCTTATAGTGGCTTTTTTGCCAATAATGCTTCCAATACCTCGGAATCGGTATTCGAACTGTACTACAATACCAATGTGACTAACACACAGGGGTATAACTGGCAACACTCTACAAGAGGAGGAATCGGCTGGGTCAGGCCTGCGGATCAGGTTGTCGAACTTTTGAACAATACATCAATCGGGGGCGATAGAAATGGTTTGATTTATAGTGTTCAAGCCAATGGAGCTTCGGTGTGGTACGGAAAGCTGTATTACAGAACCAATGGGACAGATCCCGCTTACCTCATTCGATTGGCAGAATTGTACCTTATCCGGGCAGAGGCTTTGGCCGAGCGGGGTCAAGCTGGCGATGCGGCGACGTCTTTAGCTGACCTGAATACGATTCGAGATAGGGCAAATGTGCCGCTCTTAAATAGCGCTGACGTTCCGACAAAGGCTGCTTTGCTGTTGGCCATCGAGAACGAAAACCGCGTCGAATTTGCCTTTGAACCTCATCGCTGGTTTGATTTAGTAAGAACAGGCAGGGCACAGTCGGTATTGAGCATTACCAATCCGAACAGGCTTTTATTGCCTATCCCCTACAGCCAGATATTAATCGATCCCGATTTGGAGCAAAATCCGGGACTAGATTAAGTAGTTATCATTTTATTGTTCACGTTTCAATTATGCTAAAAAAGCGGCTATGACTCTTACAGAAAATACAATATGGAAGCCCAGAGAAATCTTTGTGCTACATGTGGCGATTTTATTTTTCGTCATATTATCCATTCCCTACGATTTAAACCTCTATCGTTCTCTATCGGGAAGTGGTTTTTCTTTTCAGAACTTGTTCCAATTAGCTACCTTCCGAACGTCTTTTGTGCCGGAAAGCTTATATGTGGGCACGCATTTGGAAGGATATTACAATTGGTTGATAGCGCTATTAATCGCTTTGATAGGTGCATTGGTGTTGGGTAGGTTGCAAAAAAAGAAAGATCGTCAAGCATATCTTCAAGACTATTACTGGTTAAGGGTTTTGCTTCGGTACCGTTTGGCGCTCGCCGTTATTTTTACCGGAATTGTCAAGATCGTACCGATTCAGATACCCGAACCGACCCTAAGCGACCTGCATACCGAGTACGGCGATTTTCTCTTGTGGAAGATTTATTACCTCACCAACGCGGTTTCTTCGGCAGGCTACCTCCCTCTTTTGGGTATTCTGGAAATAACAGGCGGGCTGTTGTTGCTCAACAGGAAGACTACGGCCATCGGAGCAGGCTTGCTCGCCGCTCTTTTGCTGAACATTGTGCTGGTCAATTACGTGTACGAGATCGGTGAGCAAGTCTATAGCTCCTTCTTGTTACTACTGGCACTAGCTATCCTTTGGTACGACGTGCCGAGATTGTACTCCTTGCTTTTCAAGGAATCCAAAACCTATCCAGATGGGTTTATTCCGTACTATAGCGCGAAAATAGGCAAGTTCCGTCCATTGCTTCAAGTGCTGTTTCTCGTAGTTATTAGTGCTTTTGGCCTATTGACTTTCATTTCTTGGCAAAGCACCAACTATCCGTTCCCCAATACAAGAGGAATTGCCGATGTAAAGGGCATATACGATGTAGAAGAGTTTGTCATAAAAGGCGATACTATCCCCTACTCGCTCACCCATCCGACCCGGTGGCAGAACGTTGTTTTTGAGGAGTGGAATACCCTGAGCATTCGAAGCAACGAACCGGTCAAGGTGGACAGCCTTAAACCAAGGATTGTTTACCAAAAGGACAACGAACGGAACTATGAACAGTCGGGTAATGGTGGCCGCCACTTTTATCGCTACGAACATGCAGAAGAAGATGGAAAACAAACCCTTCAGTTTTTTCACAAAACGGACACTACGCGACAGTACACGTTTTCTTTTGAGAAAATTGGCAAGGACGAAATCATACTCCGTGGACAATATGCAAATGGAGATTCATTACATGTAAAATTGGTGCGCCAACCTAAGAAATATCTGTTGCATGAAGGTCGACGGAAACCCATTAAAATTTACTAAAAGAATAACGGTGACATATGAACACATATCAAAATATTAAACCAGAAGCCGTGTACTCCGGTTCATCGGTTTGGAGCAATGCCGAAAAAATAGCTTTCAGATTTGCATTCCTGTTTTTTGTACTACTTGTCGTACCTCTGGACTGGAAATGGTACGAGCGCTTATTTAGTGCAGAATCCCTTTACAATGTATTGTCTGCCTTTGCAGGCTATCGTGCCAGCTTTGTAGAAGTGGCCACGGAAAGTGGGCGATGGGGCCTGGCCGCCTATGCTTCGTGGGGAGTGGCATTACTTATTGCGCTTTTGGGGACAGCGATTTGGACGATTCTGGCCCGCAACAGCAAACGGCAAGACTATAACGCGCTGTACTATTGGCTACGGGTCATTGTCCGATACCGCATTGCCATCGGTCTTATCGCATTTGGATACCTTAAGTTTTTTCCAATGCAAATGCCGTTTCCCTCAATCGCCAACCTGAATACTGATTTCGGAGACTATGCCCCGTTCAAACTGTATTGGCAGGCCGTGGGCGTTTCCCTGCCCTATCAAATATTCTTGGGATTCTTGGAAATCGGAGCAGGCGCCTTATTGTTATTTAGGGGAACGGCGGCTTTGGGCGCCATTATTAATGCGGGCGTGTTGTTCAACATCGCACATGCTAATCTGGCCTACGACGGCGCAGTGCATGTGTACAGCTCTTATTTCGTATTGTTGTCCCTGTTCATTTTGGCGCAGTATATTCCCAATATCTGGCGATTGTTTATCAAAGGTCAAGCCGTGAAGCCCTCTTATTACTATCCGGTATTGGACACCAAACTTCGAAAAAATCTGTATTACGGACTAAAAACGGTATTTGTATTTTCTTTTTTGATCCTTTTAGGTTATTTCCAGTACGATGTACGCTATAACAAAGGATCGTTGAAAGAACCCGTCGTTCCTGGACTACCCGGTGCGGCAGGACATTATACGGTTAGTAGCTTTGTTTTGAATGGCGATACGGTGCAATATTCTCCCCATGATTCATTAAGGTGGCATGATGCTGTTTTCGAACGTTATTCTACGTTTGTCTACAAAGTAAATAAGAACATCAATATTGCATTGGGCAACGGCACGCCCAGTATCGGTGATATCTTAAAAGATTACGAGCTGACGGGAAGAGCAGGTGGTAAAACATACTTGTACTATGAAATCGATACAGCCACCCAAAAACTTTACCTCGTGGACAAAAACCAAAAATTTTCGGGAGATCTGAGGAAACTACTGAACGAAGAAAACAGAATAGGCCTCAAGGAGCTTTACGGCACGGAAAAAGGCGACAGCATAAATATTTTGTCTTGGAACTATGATCGTCCAAATAAGGACAGAGTTGTGCTACGGGGTAAAGATTTTCGAAAGGATAGCATAACCGTTGTATTGGACCGATTGGATGAAACTTATTTCACCGGGAAAGAATGGTATGTGAAAAATAACAAGTTTACATATCAATGATAGCCAAAAACTGTCCTATGGCCCAATGAGTGATGCCTGCTTATACCCGTTCAGAAATAAAGGAATATAAGAAATCAAACATGAACAACAATAAATAACAATCAGCTATGTGGAAATTTTTAGTTTTTAGCATACTACACATTTGCATGGCCTGCGGATTGATCGCACAAACCACGCAGATTACCATTCGAGCGTTGGCAAAAGATGCCAAGTTTATCGGCACTGGAATTGGCGGGGCATATGTTGTGGTGAAAAACCATTATACCCAAGAAGTATTGGCTAAAGGGTATACAAGCGGGGCATCGGGAAATACCGACATCATCGTGCAGCAACCAAGGGAGCGGTATAACCGCATCACAGACGACAATACTGCAAAATTTATCGCAACCTTGGACATTAAGGAGCCTACTTTGTTGGATATCGAGGCGATAGCCCCCTTTAAGCGACAACATGCGGCCATTCGATCGAGCACTCAAATTTGGGCTTTACCCGGTAAAGATATTTTGGGCGATGGGATTATTTTGGAAATCCCGGGGTTCGTCGTTGATATACTCTCTCCGACAACACATCAGGAGATTGCTTCCAGTAACAATCCGTTAATTATTCGAACCAACGTCGTCATGATGTGCGGATGCACTGTAAAAGATGGAGGCGTATGGGATGCCAAAAACTACGATGTGACAGCAACTGTGCTGAAAGACGGAACCGAAACCGCCAAAATAGATCTCGTCAAGACAGCTGAAGCCAATGTCTTTGAGGCTAAAATACCCGCCAATAACCGGGGGAATTACGAAATCATTGTTACCGCTTTTGACAGAAAAGCACACAATACCGGTGTAGACCGCATTAATTTCGTCGTGAAATAGATTAGGTTATTCAAACACATAACATAAGAAAATAGATATGAAAAAGGGAATAAATGTATTATATGGCTTTGTGGTTATTCTACTGATCGTCGCATGCCAAAACAATAGCGGGAACAAGATCGATAGCGATCAACAAACAACAGCCCTCGACACAGCGAGCAAATCTTTTAAAGCAGAATATGAAAACGGCAACGGAACAAAATCCAAGTCTGGCAAAACACATATTTCCGTTGAGGTAGAAAACGACAGTCTGATTATCTATGCTACGGAAGAAGATATTCTAGAGCTTGAAAATGGTATTGTCCTGTTTGGTTTTCCCTCCTGTCCTTGGTGTAGAAATATAATTGAACCTCTGTTGGACTTTGCCAAGGAAGAGAATGTTCAAATTCATTACCTAAACATTGCTAAAATTCGGGACAAAAAGGAACTCCAACAGGATAGCACCACGGTTGTCACGACAGAAAAGGGAACAGAAGGCTATCGTTCCCTTCTAAAGAAGTTCGATGGCATATGGGATTCTTATAAAGGACTAAAAAATGATACTGTCAAAAGAATATACTCGCCGACCGTGTTGTTTATCAAAAACAATAAGGCTTTTGAAAAAAAATCAGGGACTGTTGAAAGCCAAAAAGATGCATATGTAAAGTTGACCCCAGAACAGCATGAGGAGTTAAAGCAGATTTATAAAGATATCTATCTCCGCTATAAACAATAAAGCAAATAGGTAATTGCTGCAAATTTCATAAGGAATGAGTGTGAAAAATAAAATAGCATGGTTTGGAATAGTATGCGTACTATTTGTGGGCTGTACCGATAGCAAAAATCAGGTTCGGAATACGAATGCTGTGATGGATGGTGAACATATTCAACAGTTTAAAAAGGAACTGGAGGATCTGAATGAGAAAAGCGACATCGTTGTTTCTGTGCCGGATAGCAGTAGGATCATTGTTGCAAATGAAGAAGACATTCTCCAACTTGAAAATGGCATTGTCCTGTTCGGTTGGCCTTCCTGTCCCTGGTTTAGGAATGCTATAGAACCTTTATTGGAGTTTTCGGAGGCAGAAAAAGCCACGATATATTATTTGAATATCAAGAATATACGTGATCAAAAAGAGATGCAGGACGGCAAGGTGGCAACTACGGAGGAAGGGTCTGTAGGTTATCGAGCGATTTTGGAAAAATTTCACAATATCCTAAACCCTTATAAGGGATTAGGGCTGGATTCCATTAAGCGAATATCCTCACCTACCGTACTTTTTATAGAGAACAGTAAAGGAGTTCACAAAGTGGTGTCTACGGTTATCTCACAGAAAGACCCTCATATTATACTGACACCCGAACAAAAGCAGGAATTGAAAGAGCGTTACAGATGGTATTTTGTTGAAAAATAGTATCGCATGGTTTATTAAACAATTATTTCACTATAAAACAGTTAGGTATGAAAAATTTAGTCAAATTGGTTTTTTTGTCGTTGTTTATCTCTTTCCTATCGGTATCATGTGGTTCCTCCGGCAGCGGAGATAAAAATAAAGACACGGAAGGAACAGATACCACATTGGTCAAAACACTTAAGAAAGATAAGGATGTAGAGCCTTCATCAGGTTGTGACTGATTTATAAAAGAATACAAGTTGTCGAATTGGAGTTGGTCACTTGTCAGTATTTACTATTAATTTTTGAAAAGTATGAAAAGTTACAGAGTATATGATTACTCGATTATTATTTTTTTGTTTTTGATAACGGCTATATCCGCCCAAGGGCAGGAAACCCGTCCTATTATCAATGCGTCTCTGGTAGGAACGATTATCGATGCGCAAACTAAAGAGCCCATAGAAGGAGCTACAGTACAGCTAGAGGCTGTCACGCACCGCGTAAAGACGGATAGAAACGGAAAGTTTGAATTTGTAACCGGACAAAAATTACCTTTTACCATCCTCGTTTCTTTTGTAGGATATGAACAGCAACGGATCGTGGCTTCCCATTCGCCAATTGTCGTTGAATTAAAAACCGATTACAACCAGCTAAGCGAAATTGTAGTGGTGGGTTATTCTCAAAAGAAAAAATCGAATATTACCGGAGCTGTATCCGAGGTAAAAGGAAATGAGCTGACGCACAATGCAGGTGTTAGTTTCACGGAAAAATTGCAAGGGCTAACACCCGGTTTGCAGATTTCTTCTGCATCGGGGGTGGAAGGCGGAACAGCTTTGGTAAGACTACGGGGCGCAACATCCATAAACGCCAACAACGACCCCCTATACATCATAGACGGTGTGTTTATCAATAGCCAATCTTTGCAAAGTGTGGGCGCAGGTGGACAAACTTCGAACCCTCTTGCCGATCTCAATCCCGCCGATATTGAATCCATAGAAGTATTCAAAGATGCAAATGCTACGGCCATATACGGGTCTAGGGGAGCTAACGGCGTGATTATTATTACAACCAAAAGAGGCCAAAGAGGTCGACGAACGGAAGTCAGTCTCAATAGCCAATTAGGCATAGCAAAAGCACCTAAACTGTGGGATCTTGTGTCGGGACCTGACCATGCCACAATCATTAATGAGCTGTGGATCAACGACGGCGGGACATACGAAACAAGACCTTATAGACCTGCCAGCGAAGGTGGACAGGGCAATCCGGAGGATCAGGGAACATACGACAGGTTGGGGCTGATTTTCAGAACTGCCCAACAAACGGTCAACAATGTTTCCGTTGCCGGGGGAAGCGATAATACGACTTTTTATTTGAGTGGCGAGTTTACCAAATCACCGTCTATCCTGAAATTGCAGGATTTCAACAGGTCAAGTTTTAGGGCTAATCTGGATCACCATATCTCCAGTAAATTGCAAGTCGGAACAAGTATTTCCTACGGCAACATTGTCAGGCGAACAGTTCCGACAGGCGATACAGGCGGTATTACTAATACAGGATTGCATACTCCGACCTTAACCCCCATCATAAATGCCGATGGCAGTTATAATAGAGCCGAACGTTTTAATAATCCCTATGTATTGTTCGAAAACAGCAACAGCTATGCCTACACGAAGCGTTTCATTGGCAATGCCTTCTCAAAATGGGAAATATCGAAAAACCTAACGTTTAAAAGTTCGTTTAGCTTGGATGACAACAGCTACAATGAAGTCATTTATTACAACGCGAACTTGAATGAAGGTAGGTCGGCAAACGGGAGTGCTACCGATGCGTTGACCACAGAGCGTATCTGGATTGCTGAACAGCTGTTGAATTATATCCCGGTTTCCAACGAGCAACATTTTCTTTCGCTTTTCCTGGGAAACACGCTGCAAAAGAACCAATTCAGCCGTGCTACGATTACAGGTACGAATTTTCCCAGCACGCAGTTTTCCGCCATATCCGCAGCAGCCATTACCAAAGGATCTACCACAGGAGTCCTTCCTTCCGGTCTGATTTCCTATTTCGGTGGTCTAAACTACAGCTTTCAAGATAAATATATTTTTGACGCCAACCTGCGCACAGATGCTTCCTCTCGGTTTGGGGTCAACAACCGTTGGGCTACCTTTCCTTCAGTGGGCTTGGCTTGGAGAATAAGCAAAGAAGACTTCCTAAAAGAGAGCACGACGTTCATCGATGATCTTTTACTAAAATCCAGCATAGGATGGTCGGGTAATCAAGGAATTCCGGATTTCGCTTCATTAAACCTTTGGTCAGGAGGCAACAACTATCTTGAAAGTCCCGGTGTTTCACCATCCCAATTGGGCAATGAAAATCTAAGATGGGAAACGACACGGCAATGGAACATAGGCTTGGAAAGTTTGCTTTTGGATAGAAGGCTGGGGATTAACATAGACGTGTACAACAAATATACAACGGATTTATTATTGCAGGTGCCTGTACCCGCCAAAACGGGTTTCTCTTCGGTTTTCCAAAACTTGGGTGAGATGAGCAATAAAGGCTTCGAAGTGCAGTTGAACACCGTAAATGTCCAAACGGATCAATTCCATTGGTCGACTACACTGAATGTTTCCTATAATGAAAATCGCGTCGAAAAACTGCCCCGAGCGTTCACCCAATATAACCGGGACTGGGTACGGCTAGAAGAAGGTTATCCACTATACTCATTTTGGTTATACAAACAACTGTATGTCGATCCACAAACAGGAAATGCTGTTTATGATGATTCCAAAACAAACGACGGGAAAATAACGGTAGATGACCGCCAGATCGTGGGTGATGCCTGGCCGGCTTACCAAGGCGGATTAAATAATTCCTTGCAGTACAAAGGAGTGGATTTTTCTTTCTATTTCTACTTCTCGCAGGGAAATAAAGTGTTCAACATGAACCGCTATTTTCAGGAACATGCCGGTTCACGCGGGACATCTTGGTCCATGCAGCAAAGCATGATGGATCGATGGCAACAACCAGGAGATATAACAGACATCCCACGCGTGACCAATAAGGCCAATGCAGACGGTAGTTTCAATCACAATTATGAAAGCAGCAGGTTTCTAGAAGATGCTTCCTTTATTCGGTTAAAGAGCGTCAGCCTGAGCTATACCTTGCCACAAACAGTATTGGCAAAACAAAATGTACTGAAAAGACTTAAGCTGTACACCAACGTGACGAACTTATTGACCTTTACAAAATACAGCGGACCGGATCCAGAGGTCAATGTGGCACAACGTCAAGCGGGGGCAACGGTACAAGGACTGGACTTCTCTATGCCACCACATCCAAGGACCGTGCAGTTTGGTATCAACGCTACTCTTTAATCATTAGACATCTTGAATCATGTTAACATCACCTTATATCAAAAAATTTAAACACTTTTTCTTTATAATCACCGCATTGGCAAGTTCTTCTTGCTCTGATTATTTCTTGGATGCAGAACCTTTAGAATCGGTTTCAGATGCTACTGTCATCGTCGATGCCGCCACCGCACAAACGGCTATTTTAGGTGTTTATAGCCAATTGCAAAACAGGCTCTATTATGGTGGAGACGGTTATGCCGCAATAGCCTATCTCTCCAGTGGCGATCATATCTGGGTAGGCACACTAAATTATTACAATGCCTTTCCAAGCCATACGTACCGCCCCGACAATACATTGTTAAACAACGTGTGGTCACAGATCTTTGCCGTTATCAACGGAGCCAATAATGTTATTGAGAAAGTAAATGCATTGCCAGAAGGCACGATAACCCCTGCCGTGAAAAACCAATATGTGGGCGAAGCATATTTTATAAGAGCTTTGGCCTTCTTTGATCTAGCCAGGGCATGGGGCAATATTCCGATTGTGTTAAAGCCCACGATATCACCAAATGATTTCAAGGGAATTGGACAGAGCAACCAAAAGCAGGTTTATCAGCAGGTTTTGAATGATTTGGACGAAGCCGAAGGATTGTTGCCCGCCACAACGAACCGAAATAGGATAACCCAAAAAACGGTGTATGCCTTAAAGGCACGGGTTCATCTATACAATGAAGATTGGCAAAAAGCCATTGATTATTCTTCCCGGATTATCAGTGACAGCAATTACGAATTAGTGAGCTGGTCTACTATTTTGAGCAACCTGAACACACGGGAATCTATTTTTGAATTGGCTTTCTCCTCGGCTGATCAAAGCGCACACTTTGGATCCTGGTCAAGCAAGGATTATAGAAACCAATTTGCACCTGGCCCTGATATCTTTCAAGCTTTGCAGGAAACTGATCAAGCAGGCGATCGAAAAGCGCTGATAGCGGATAATTCATCAGCGGCTATCCGAAATTATTTTGTGCAAAAACTGTATTGGCGGTCTACAGGAGAAAACCCAACGTATATTCTCCGTCTGGCTGAACAATACCTTATACGAGCAGAAGCCTATTTAAAAATCCCGACACCCAATGTTGCGCTCGCCCTTCAGGATCTCAATGCTGTGAGGGAAAGAGCTAAAGCAGCTACGCCTGTTATCACGAATAGCGAACAGCTTTTAACAGCCATCGCCGAGGAGCGCAAGCTTGAATTTGTGCTTGAGCCCCATCGTTGGTTCGATTTGGTACGGACAAAGAAGGCCGGAGAAGTTCTGGGTGTAACCAACCCCAATCTTTGGATTTTCCCCATTCCTTTTAACGATTTGGAAGTAGATGACGACTTGGTGCCAAATCCAGGCTACAATTGATGGACAGCACAAGACAACATTTTCGCCACAAAAGGGCAAAAGAATGATATTGTCGAATATAGATTTAAACAAAGGTTCCACTCTGATTGTTTTACACAAGTGAACGATATATATTTCACAGGAAAAGAGTGGCATGTCAAAAATAATACGTATATATACAAATAAATGTGGCCATGAAAAGAAGAGTTTTTATAAATCGTTCGTTATTATTTTGTGCAACCATGGCTGGTACGGGTGCTTTGGCCAATAGAGTGTTGTATACTAGCAAAGAAAGGTCGTTTATGATAAAACAATTTGAAGATAAGGGATTGTCCCATTTTTCCTACGCGATACTTGTCGAAGGGAAAATGGTGTTGATAGACCCTGCTCGCGATCCACAACCCTATTATGACTATGCTGAAGCGAATAGTGCGGAGATTATCGCGGTCATTGAAACTCATCCACATGCCGATTTTGTCAGCTCGCATGCCGAGATACAACAGCAAAAGCACGCGATTGTATATATCAGCCGATTGGCGAATGCCGGTTACCCACATCAAGCGTTTGATGAAGGAGACCATATCCAGCTTTCCGATCATGTCGTGTTGAAAGCCATAAACACCCCTGGGCATTCGCCCGACAGCATTTCGGTGCTATTGGAAGAAAAGGGCAAGAACGTTGCCGTCTTCACGGGTGATGCGCTTCTTTTTGGCAGTGTCGGCAGGCCCGATTTGCGGGAATATTCGGGAGAAGCATCGACAGAAAGAAAAGAACTTGCCAAAAAGATGTACCATACCGTGCATCAGAAATATGCGCTTTTGGATGATGATGTGCTTGTCTATCCTGCCCATGGTGCTGGTTCACTTTGTGGCAATGCCATTAAGGATATCAAAGAAAGCACCATAGGTGATGAAAGAGCACATAATTTTGCCTTTCAACCTCGGACCGAGCAGGAATTTATAAACATCTTACTAAGCGATCAGCCCTATATTCCAGAATATTTTCCCTATGACGTGGAAGTGAACCGAAAAGGGGCAAAAAAATTATCCAAAGCCCTATCGGCTATTCCATTGCTAACCCTGCACAATCACCGTTCTGAACGTGCAGATTTGATTGTGGATACCCGTTCGGCGACATTATTTCGACAGTCACATGTACCGGCATCCGTCAATATACCCGACAATGCCAAATTTGAAACGTGGTTGGGCACCGTTGTGAGACCTCATCAACGCATTTATCTCGTGGTAGCTACAGAGGACGATTTCCATACTTTGCTCGCCAAAGCCGCAAAGATAGGCTATGAAGCATTTGTAAAAGGAGGTTTTGTCTATGGCGATTATGCTGGCGAAAAAAGTAAAACGTTAGATGAAGCTAAATTCTCGTCCAATCCCGAAGATTATGTGATATTGGATGTGCGGACGGCAAAAGAGGCCAAAGAAGATCAAATTTTTGAGCATGCCATCAATATCCCGTTGTCCGATTTGAAAGAACAGCTGGATGCTGTTCCTCGGAATAGACCCGTTGTCGTCCATTGTGCATCTGGTTATCGCTCGAGCATAGGTAGCAGCTTGCTCAAGACGTTGCTCCCCGACGTTGAGATTTATGATCTTGGTGAGAAAATTAAACAATTCCATTGATGAGAATTAACAAAAAAGATCAAATGCAACAATGCTCGTACACCAATAATGCTATTCAACATGCCACAGAAAGATGCATATGATGCGGTGATCGTAGGATCTGGTCCTAATGGATTAGCCGCTGCCATCACCTTGCAACAGCAGGGACTGTCTACCCTGCTAATTGAAGGAGCAGATACTGTTGGAGGAGGCATGCGCACCAAAGAACTCACATTGCCGGGGTTTAAGCACGACGTTTGTTCGGCCGTTCACCCTATGGCCATGGCATCGCCCTTTATGCGCTCCCTTCCATTGCGGGAGTACGGATTAGCGTTTATCCACCCCCCTTATGCGGCAGCGCACCCTTTGGATAATGGCGAAACGGCGTTGCTGTACAACAATCTACAAGACACGGCAACGGATCTAGGACGGGACGGGAAATACTATGAACAGTTGATTCGATATGTTGTAGATCATTGGGAAACCTTAGCTCTAGATACCATGGGACCCTTGCATTTCCCTAAAAAACCTTTTCAATTGGCTTCATTCGGATTAGACGCCCTTCGACCGGCCACTTGGATAAGCCGTTCTTTCGAAACAGAAAAAGGAAAAGCCCTATGGGCTGGCATGGCGGCACATGGCATCCAACCGCTATCTAATTGGGCAACTTCGGCTATTGGGATTGTTTTGATGGCCGTGGGAAATAGATATGGATGGCCCATTCCGAAAGGAGGCTCCCAATCCATTGCCAATGCATTATTGGCACATTATCAATCACTGGGCGGAGAAATCGCTACCGATTGTTGGGTAGGAGATATAGCGCAATTACCGCAGCACAAATTGCTCATGTTAGATATAACACCTCGGCAATTGTTGAAGTTAAAAGGGTTACAATTGAGCAGTAGCTATAGAAATCAATTACAACAATACAGATATGGCATGGGTGTGTTTAAGGTCGATTGGGCATTGTCTGAATCCGTTCCGTTCACGGACAGAAGATGTCAAGAGGCCTCAACGGTGCATCTTGGCAATACCTATCAGGAGATTGCCTGGAGTGAAAAGGAAGCGCATCAAGGCCGTGTTACCGACAAACCTTTTGTGCTTTTTACCCAACAGAGCCAATTCGATAGCTCACGTGCGCCACAGGGAAAACATACCGCTTGGGCCTATTGCCATGTTCCAAATGGCTCAACAATTGATATGAGCAAGGTCATTGAGAATCAGGTGGAGCGGTTTGCTCCTGGGTTTAAAGATGTAATCCTCGCCCGTTCTACCATGACTAGTGTGGAAATGGAAACCTACAACCCGAATTATGTAGGTGGCGACATCAACGGAGGAATTATGGACATCGCGCAGCTTTTCACCCGACCGACATGGTCTTTGACACCTTATCGAACATCGAACAATGCCGTTTATATCTGCTCTTCGGCAACGCCTCCGGGTGGCGGGGTACATGGCATGTGTGGCTTTCATGCCGCCAAGGTGGCGTTGAAAGACCATTACGGAATAAACGCAAATTTATGACATGGCAAAGATCGTATTGGCAGGGGGCACGGGACATTTGGGCAAGTTGTTAACAGATTTCTTGCTGGGTAGAGGAGACGATGTGGTTATTTTGTCCCGCAAGACAATCTTACAACAACATCCAAAACTTACATATATCCTATGGGATGGCCAACATCTGGGCCAATGGCAACATGCATTGGAAGGAGCCGAAGTCGTTATCAACCTGAGCGGCGAAAGCATCAACCGCAGGTTCACGGCAAAAAATCGAAAACTACTGGAAGATTCCCGTTTCCTGCCGAGTAAGGCAATAGGTTTTGCTCTTCAGCAATGCTTGCATCCGCCAAGGATTTGGATTAATTTTTCGGGTATTTCGATATTTGGCGGCACGAAGGGCATGCACGATGAGGAAAGCAATGATTATGGAACGGACTATTTAGCGCAACTTACACAAGCATGGGAAAACATTGTGCATCGTTTCGTCCTGCCAAATACTCAAAAAGTACTGTTAAGAGTTAGCCCGGTACTATCCGAGCATTGGGGAATGTTCTCCGAACTGCTGCCTTTGGTGAAATGGAGACTAGGCGGTAAAATAGGCAGAGGCCAGCAATATATCAGTTGGATTCATGAACAAGACTTTGTGCGCTTGGTCGATTGGATTATCCAGCATCCTCAACCAAAAGCATTGTACCATGGGTGTAGCCCCCATCCCATAAGTAATGCCTTGTTTATGAAGATTTTTCGCGAAGAGGCAAAAGTACCCTTTGGGTTACCCCTACCCACATGGATGGCCAAGATAGGGGCTTTAGCCAAAGGTGTGGATTCAAGCATGTTGCTGCAAAGTGTTCCGGCAACGACGATCCGAACCGTAAACGAAGGATTTGTTTTTGAATTTGCGGATATTCGGGATGCTTTGAAAGATTTGATAACAGGTCTTAATAGGTAATCTGCAATCTTTCCCCTATGGAGAGTAGGGCTGTTGTGTTTTGCATTCAATGTCGCAATTTTGTGACAATGTTGCGAATCCCGATTATCGGGACAGGCTCTACGGCTCGCTTCACTTATTTTATGCCGTTATATCTACAAACCTTTTACTTCTACGGAGTATTTATTGCTGAAATCTTGGAAAAATCCCGTAGCGATTGAACATTTGTAGAAAAAATAGCAAACAATACATACTGCGCCGTAGAGCCTGTTCCGATGAAAATCGGAATGCATAACATAGAACACAACAGCCCTGCTATGGAGAGGCCAGGGGAAGGTTTTACACATAGTAATCTGAAAAGAAGCATCTTAACACATCCCCTTTCTAAAACTTATTTCCCTCACACATTGACGCACAATTTAGAATTCTTAGCGCCAGCAAAGCGTCCTAAAGAGAACTGTGCTTTTTCTTTAAAAATCCTTATATTGTCGGTCTATTTCATCAACATACTAAAACCATTATACATTAATGAAATCATCTTCTAAACTAAACTTAGCCATCAGCGAAGATTGGGTCGTCGTGATACTGGGGCTGGCTATTATTTTTTTAGCGTTATTGGGTGTCGTTGTTCCTAAGCCATCTTTCTCCTGGGAAGATGTAAATACGCTCACCACTAGTGTGCTTTCACCGTCCAATCTGTCTGCTATCGGTGGACAGTTTCTGCTTGTCTTTGTCACGGCCATTGTAGGCGCTTTGCTGTTGGGTAAACCCATAAAACCGTTATGGGTTGTTTTTCCCATGGTCTTTGCGGTGACGATATTCGCCCTAGTATTAGCCGGAAATAGCACGGTGAGAGATTATAATTTGGAAGCAGTTATTTTCAGTTTGGGAATTGGTTTACTGATCAGCAACTTTTTTAAGCTGCCCGAATGGTTTAAAGCAACCTTGTCCACAGAGCTGTACGTCAAAATCGGATTGGTGCTTTTGGGCACAACGGTCATCTTTGGAGACATATTAAAGGCCGGGGCCTTAGGATTGATACAAGCGTTGGTTGTGGTGCTTTCGGTATGGTATTTTGCCTTTTGGCTATGCAAGAAGCTGAAGATCGACAAAGAAATGTCGTTGATGCTATCCAGTGCGGTATCCATCTGTGGGGTCTCGGCGGCAATAGCTACATCCGGTGCTATCGAGGGCGATTCCAAAAAACTGTCCTATGTGGTTTCGCTTGTCTTGATAACGGCCATCCCCATGATGATTTTCATGCCGTATCTTGCGTCGTGGATGGGGCTGTCTCAGGAGGTTACAGGTGCATGGTTAGGCGGTAGCATCGATACAACAGGAGCTGTAGTTGCTTCGGGTTCGCTGGTGGGCGAAAGAGCCCTTGAAATCAGTACGATTGTGAAATTCTCGCAGAATGTACTCTTAGGTATTGCTGCTTTTGCGATTAGTATTTATTGGACGTATTCTAATTCCAAAAGCGCTGCACATGCCGAAAAACCAACGTTGAAGATTATTTGGGAGCGCTTCCCTAAGTTTGTCATCGGTTTTATATTTGCCTCGATCCTGTTTTCCTTCCTAATCAGTCCTGAGCAAGTCGCCAATGTCAAAGGTGGCCTGAAAAGCATTCAGGGGCTCTGGTTTGCCTTGGCTTTTACTTCTATCGGTTTGGAGACCAACTTTAAGGATCTGTTTGTCCACAATAACAAAAAGCCGCTTTACGCGTTCTTGATCGCGCAGACATTCAACATTTTCGTAACATTGGCCATCGCGTTACTGTTGTTCCGATAAACGTGTCATTGCACGTAGACACGATTGATCCCGAAGCCTTCGACCAATAAGCACGGACATTCATTTTGTTTTTCATGAACATTGCTCTGTAAAAGATGGACTATCACAGAGCAATGTTTTTTTAACGTTCTGGCATATTCATTTTGCCAGCTTATCGTTGTGGCATTCCGAAACGCAGGCCAAAAAAGGCATCCACTTGTTTGGATCCTTGCACCAATGCGGACAGGATACTTCCCGAACCCACATATAAAGGCCCTAACCGCAAGGCTGTGCCCATACTCAGGCCTGTCAGCGCATGGTGCTGTATGGGCAGATATACACCCAACCACGAGGTTTCGTAGCGTGGTGTGAGCGAGAGCGAAGAGTAATATTGGCTGTTATAGGGTTTGGATGCGCTACTGACGGCGCTAACCGTGCCGTGCAGACCTACGTACAAACTGCTTAGCACGTGGTAATCCACCATGACGTGTACGGCTGTTGGCAAAGAAACCTTGTAAGTCGTCGCGTTGTTCTCACCTACGGGTGTAAAATACTGAGGCATATCATCCAGTTTCTGTTTCAGATCCTCCAAAGACACCTCTTCAAACTCGCTGATATAGAGCCTTTCGGCGTCGGATACGTGGATATCATACGCACCGGTAGTGGCCATATCTTTCTTATAGCCGATGGCTCCGATATCAGTGATAGAAAAACCAGCACGAAGCTTGTATTTATGCCGTGTTTTCTCTTGATAGTTCTCCGGCCGATATTCGTACACGGCCCCGATGTCGACGCCAAAGCCTGAGCTCTCAAATTTCGTCAGTTCAGCAGGGTCAAAATCGGCAACATTGACACCGCCGACACCGATACCAAGTCGTCCTTGGGTATTTTCGAGATAGGGTCCATCAGTTAGGTTGTCGGCATTGAGCGTGCCATGGATCTTGTTCAGTTGCAGGTGTGTATTGCCCACACCCATCAAGTACTTGACCGTAGCTCCGGCTTTCACAAAATGGATGTCGTCTTCCAGTAGTACCCTGCCGTAGCTCAGGCCCACTTCGCTCCAGACGTTGGCATTGACGATCATGTTCTGTGCAGAGCCGATGGAATAGGGCAGGTCGTCTATATTTTCATCGCCACTGATGAAGCGGTTAGCAAGCTCACCATCCAGATCGTGCGCATTGAACAGTACGCGCGCCCTGCTCGTAAGCGCTACGCCCTGTCTCTTGTCTATCTGTAGCATGAAAGAGGGTGCGTGCAACGCCATATTGAGCAATGCGTTGGTGCTCTCGCCATTCTTGCCGATAAAGATGCTGCTTAGCGAGTCGCTACCGATCAGATCGCCGATTTTTTTCAGGCTGAAGCTGGCCTGATCGTTTCCTGCACCGAGGTTGATGCCTATGAAATTGACATCCCACTTATAGCCGTTTTCGACTACATTAGCCGGATTGACAAACACGCCGTTCACCCCCGCAAAGTTCCCCGTACTAATGCCAGGGAGATGTTGCGTATGTGCAGCCTGTACGCATAGCAATATAATAATGGTAAAGATAGTTCTCATTGTTCATTAGGTTAAAAATCAGCGTATAACGCTACTTTTTTAGATACCAGGTTGTTACGTATTTTATGGTTTTTCCGTCTTGATCTTGATACGTTCCCTCATCTTTGAATTCCAGTTCTTGCTTCGTCAGCTTGACAATGATCACTTCGTCTTCGTTGTCAATGATAATCTTTTTGCCTTGTACTTTCCACGTGAAGTCCCATTCGTCATCTTCTTCTTCAAGCATTCTTCCTTTACCCCCACTCTTAAACTCAATGTATTCACCGTTTTCAGCAGGATGCGTTTCAGTACTTCCGGGAGTTTCTTGCTCCACGATTTTAACCAGATGCCATTTGCCTAGGAGGGATTCCGCGGTTTTTTCGGAATCATTTTCGTTCAACAGGTCATCGTCTTTGCTACATCCGGTGAATAGGATAAAGAAAGCCATGAAGGCAATAGTCAGGTAATTTGTTGTTGTTTTCATGATGTTGAAATTTTGCAGTTAATAATTTGTGAATAATTTCTTGAGTTATAGGTGTTTTACATGTGCTAATCTCTATTGTCGTATTCAAGGCCGTTTTGATTGATAAATATGTTGCTTGCAAAATAAGGTCGGATATTTCTGTTGCGCAATACCGCATTTGCGGTATTTTTAATATTTACGAACGCTACGAGTCCCCACCCTCTTTCCTGTAAAACAAAAGTACCACGTTCGGAATATGTGCATCAAGCGTGACATCACGGTATTTCACCCCGTGATGTCACTATTTTTATTTTTTAGGCAGATGGCATCTGCACATAAAAATAAATCGCTATATTCACACGTTAAGAGCCAAATCATGGGGTTAGACCGTTTTCTTTTTCGTAAGATATCGCAGTCCTTTCAGGAATTTAGCGCGTATTCACAGCGTTCACGCGGAGATGCAGATGTGGCATTGCGCAAAAAAGAGTTTGATTTAAACAACTACCTTCGGGTCTTCCACGCTTTCGATACGTATTTTTATTCGCTTGCGGATATTACAAAGCTTTCCATCATTGATGCAGGTGGGCCAATCGAACATTTCACCGGCTACACGAAGGAAGAAGTTATCAGGAAAGGTTACGGAATGATGTTGTACATTCACCATTTGCGGGATACTGTTCGGGCCGTGCGCGGCGGTACGAAGTATTTCAAGTATCTCTATGATCAGGCTCCAGAAAAACGTCCCTATATCAAGGTAAACCGGACATTGGATCTGATTCATAAAGACGGTAGCAAACTGTTTGTATTGGCACAGAGCATTCCTGTGCTGTTCAACGAGCAGATGAAACCGATCTATATGCTGAATATCTATTCAGATATCAGTGATTTTGCGGTTGCCCGCCATTATACCCATTATATCGTGGATAATAGTGATCCGGATCGTCCCAAAAAGATTTCGATTTTTGACCGTTCGGACTACGAGGATTGCCTGTCTGCGGGGATGACAGTCTCTCCGGCAGAACTCCGTGTGCTGGAACTCGCCGCCGAAGGACTGGATAGCAAGCTCATCGCCGAACGCCTGTTTATCAGCGAACATACGGTAAGGACACACCGCAAGAATATGTTAAAGAAAACCGGATGCAGCAATATGACAGAGATGGTAAAAAAAGCAGCTTTGGAAGGTTGGCTGTAAGATTTTACAGTTAAAACATTATCTATAACCCGCTTTCCGGAAAATAATAGCCGTGGATATTTTCGATGAAAATATATCGTAAATTTTTGCAGCAATCTTCAAACGTATAAAGTGGCTTATATTTAACTTAGGTAGGTTTTTCAGAAAATTTATGGAATTTACAGCCTTTAATCATCTTATTCTTGAGTAACTTCGTGTTAAGTTAAGTATGTTTTTATCGTTTTTTTATTTTTAACTTTTGGACCGGGCTTGTGCGCTCATTTTAACTTAACATTTGTGCATGAACGAAAAAGAGCTGTTGATACACTATAAGCATACGGGTGATATAGAAACCTTGGGTAAATTATACACACCTTATATGTCCTTGTTGTATGGGGTGTGCTTCAAATATCTTCAAGATCAGGCATTGAGCCAGGATGCAGTGATGCAGATTTTTGAGCAGTTGGTGGATAAGCTAAGGATTCATGAAATCGATAACTTTAAAAGTTGGCTCTATGTTTTTGCACGCAATTATTGTTTAATGGAGCTGCGCAAGGATAAACAAAAAACATATGTGGATATCGAAGATAGCTTATGGGAGAGCGAACAAAGACTGATGAACGATGTGGAAGACAAATGGACAGAGCAAGATTTTGAGAAAATGGACAAGTGCCTGCAGGGTCTTCCCGAGGCGCAAGCTGTGTGTGTAAAGATGTTCTACTTGGAGCAGAAGTGCTACAAGGAGATTGCGGCTGAAACAGCTTATGATTTGAATCAGGTGAAGAGTTATATTCAAAATGGGAAGCGCAATTTAAAGCTTTGTATGGAGAAAAGGAACAATGGAAAATAACTATCAATTATCAAGAATACATAACTACATCCATGGATTGATGAGCCGGGAGGAGATGCATGCCTTGGAACGGGAGGCACTGGAAGATCCATTTTTGCAAGACGCCATTGATGGCTATAAATTGCAAAACGGGGTAGATGCCAAATCACTGAGCTTGTTGCAACAACGTTTGGAGAGACGGGTAGTGGAACATGCGCAGTTAAAAAACAAACATTTTTTCAGTTGGCAACGTTTGGCCATAGGCATGGTTGCCGCGGTGATGTTTATTTCGGTGTGCACCTTGCTGTTGTTGCGCTATCTGCCCAATAAGCGAGACACAAATATAACCGAAGTGGAATTGATGGATGACGCTTTGAATATGATGACGGTACGGTCGTTGGAAGACTCCCAAGCTGAGCCGATAGGTGGTTGGCGTCATTTTGAAGATTTTTTGGTACAGCATTATTCAGCTGTAAACACCGATAAAGAATTGATCGTACGCTTTAAGATAGATGCTTCGGGAACACCTTATGATATTATACCGCAGATAGATCCCTCGCATGCACTTCATGACGAGATCATCGAGGTTTTAAAGAAAGGGCCAAAGTGGAAAGGAAACATTGCTGCCATCAAAATCATATTTCCTGAATAAGAAGCGTATTATCTATCTTTTTAGAAAGCTTAAAAGCATTTTATTTGTCTTTCCTATTATATATCTCGTCAAGCAGTTTGAACAGTTCGGGATGATCTTCTTGTAGTTGCAGTGGTTTTTGGAAAAAGTATTCTGACACAACGGCTAAAAACTCCGCTTCATTGGTCGTTGCATATTCCCTAATGTCAGATTTCTCGTTGCGAATCATTCGAATCGTTTCATGCATTTCCTCTAGCCAAGGCTGTATCAGCGATTTGGGAATCAAATATTCTGGTATACCGTCAATTTGACCGTCTGCCTTATCAATTAAATGCACAAATTCATGTATAGCCGTGTTGGATTGAGCCTCCGGAGAGAATCCATATCGCAAAGCACGTAGTGACAAAATCATCTTTCTATGCATGGCACCATCTCCTACCATGCCTAAAATATTCCTGTCGGTTGCGTCAACATTATATTTCTCATTAAATGTTCCGGGATAAATCAATACTTCATCCAGATTTTCATAAGACCATTGGTCAAAATGGAATAACGGAATTGTTGCACTGGCCGCCACTAAAATTTTATCACTCTCGGTAACTTCAGCTCCTTTTTCAGCAGAAATTTTTGTGGTCATCAGAAAATACTGAACGCGCTCTGTAAACCGCTGTTGAGCATCGTCACACAAGGCCTGAAAAAAGGGAACCTGCTGTCCCAATATCTGGGATATTTCATCCAACGAAGGCACATTCTTGCGGGCAATCTTTTTGTCTCCAACAAATTTATAGACATAAAAAATCATGATCGCCCCACATATAAAAACCAAAAGCGCAACAGTTACATTATTATATTCCATTTTTTCAAAAAAATAAATTGCTATATTTATCTCCGTTATACTCGTACTCAAATATGCAAAAATATCACTACACTGACGGCACAAATAGTTTTGGGCCATTTACGATAGAAGAGCTTCGGTTCAAAGGAATCACTCCTGATACTTATGTTTGGGCAGAGGGCATGCCCAATTGGGTTCTCGCAAAAGATGTCCCTCTATTGGCTTCGTTATTCACTTCCAATGAAAACCAAGCCGGAGATCAGCCATATTACACCAACCCTTATCCCTCTACACCACACATTCCCAGCCCAGCCGGAAATAACTATCGAGTAAATAATGGCAATCCACCGAAAACATATCTGATAGAAAGTATCCTGAGTACGATTCTCTGTTGTTGGCCCTTGGGGATTCCATCTATTGTATACGCCGCCCGAGTAGAAAAGAAATTCTATGCCGGAGACATCTTAGGAGCTGAACAGGATTCTGCCAATGCAAAAAAATGGATGTTGATCAATATCGGTGCAACAGTAGGCCTATGGATACTGTACTTCATCATCTTTGGATTTGCATTTTTTGCAGGTTTGTCCGGTTATTAATAAATAACCATGTTTGCACCAAAGTATCGTATCTTTTGGAGTATTCTGTTCGGTATCGGGGCAATTATTTTTATCTATGTATATAAGACATTCAACCCTTTGGATTATGGTTGGTTTCCCAAATGTCCGTCTAAAGCCCTGACCGGATTAGATTGTGCAGGCTGTGGTTCACAGCGCGCCATCCACTATCTGCTTAACGGTGAATTTAAGGAAGCCTTCCACCAAAATGCATTGCTATTACCATTTATTCCCTATATTGCCTTGGGCTTAGGTTACCGATTCATCAAAACACCCAATGAGACCCAACTGAAATGGCGCAAAATACTCTTTGGCGAGACGGCCATCAAGATAGTGGGTGCCGTTATTGTGCTGTATACAGTACTGCGCAATGTACATTAGAAATGGTAAACGGTTATGACGGATCCCAATCGCTCCGATTCGTGTTCTCATGAACCGGAACAGTAGGATTGTTTCGTGGAGACACGACACAAGGAGGGCTTTAAACATTATTCCCCTAAAAACCGGTCACCTATCTGCTTATTTGCTTTAGCTCCCAGCTGCTTCAGATTTTCAATTTTTCGGATGACATTCCCCGAACCTGTTGCCAATTTTTTCATCGCATCCTGATGTTTCTCAGACGCTTTCTGCAAATGGTTTTCAAGCTGTTGCATATCGTTCAAAAACCCGACAAATTTATCATACAGGGCACCGGCTTCTTTTGCAATTTCCAATACATTTCTATTTTGCCTTTCCTGCATCCACACACTGGCAATCGTCCGCAAGGTCGCCAATAGTGTCGATGGGCTCACAATCACTACTTTCCTATCCCATGCATCCGAAAATAAATCAGCTTTCTCTCTCACAGCAATGCTCAACGCCGATTCAATCGGCATAAACAGCAACACGAAATCGGGTGAATGAATGCCGTAGAGGTCATGATAGTTTTTAGCGGACAACTCCCGCACATGGCCTTCTACAGATTGTATGTGTTGCTTAAGATAATGCGACTGTTCAAGTTCGTCGGTTGCGTTCACCCATTTTTCATAGGCGGTTAAAGATACCTTGGCATCGATAACAAGGTGCTTGTCTTCCGGCAAAAGAATAATGGCGTCAGGAATCTTACGGGCATCTTCTTCGCGAAAAACAGATTGCAACCGGTATTCACGATCTTTGACCAACCCAGAACGTTCCAATACGCGTTCCAAGATAATTTCGCCCCAGTTGCCTTGTTTTTTTGTATCGCCTTTGAGCGCCTTTGTCAAATTATTGGCTTCAATCTTGATTAATTGGCTTTGTTGCATCAATTGCTCTACTACCCCTTTTAGCACGTTGCGCTCCGCAGCTTCCTGTTGGTAGGTACGCTCTACCTTCTCTTCGAAGGTCTTTATTTTTTCTTTTAGGGGCTCTAATATCTGGCCGATGTGTTGTTGGTTTACGGCTGTAAACTTTTGTGTTTTCTCTTCCAGAATGGCATTCGCCATGTGCTGAAATTCCAATTGGAACTGTTCCCGTAATTTGGATAATTCCAACTTCTGTTCCTGAAATTTTTCTTGTTGTGCTTGCAAAAAAGCATTGGTGCCTTCCAATGTTCGTTCCACAGTTGCCCGTTCCTGCCGCTCTTTTTCCAAGAGCATTTCGGCTTTGTAAAGTTGTGCTGTGGATAAGCTTTCACGTTCCTGTACTTTTGCCAAATCAAGCAGTGCATGGTTTTTATCTTGCTCTACCTGACGGTACGTTGCCTTGGAAACTTTTTGGCTATTTTGCCATATCAATAGCAACAAAGAGAGAAGCAATACGGCAATCACAACGATGGATAGTGTTTCCATATGGAATATTTTTGTATACAGGGTAGCTGTCTATGGCAGGTGCCTTCTCGGCTGGGACAGCATTTTTGCTTTTATTGCAATTTCTGATGTGTCCGCCACCATAAATCGGGCATATCCCCTCCGACAGCCTGTTGATAATCTTCATATCGACAAGGCACCCAATAATAGCGTTCGTTGACCGATTTTGATCCAAAATAAGGTACCTGCATCCACCAGCGATCCGATTTTTTGCTTTTCACGAAAACAAGTTCGTAGTCATCATTTTCCAAGGTCGTGCGATAAATAATATAGGACGATTTCGGGATCAAGGGAGCATCATTTTTGCGATTGTAAAAACCATCGATAAAACACCAGATCATTTGTGCGACAAGGCCGGCAGTATGTCCCATAGGATCAAAGGTTGGGTTGTACTCATAGAATCCGATGGAGGAGCACTTGTCTGACATTCCCGCATATCGGGCTAACTGGCAAGCTTCATCACCATACAGTCCGTTGGGATTCGCGTTGGCATTTCCGGGAGCCTCAGATGCCCGAATGGCGCCGATATCAAAACTGACCATGTCGGCCGCACGAATCAGGGGTTCGGCCTGATCAAGTTTTCCGGACATCATCCCGATACGCATAGTACTGAAGAATAGCTTATCGTACATGTTGATGGACTCTTTGCTGACCAAATATGTCTGATAGGCCATATTGCTCAGGTTAAACAAATAGTCCGGTTGATGGAGGATAATGTGATTGAGATATGTATTGGAATTGAGTTCGGTGTTTTCGCCATTATCTTGATCCAAATCAAATTTTGCATCAATTACCGCAACCTCCACCCTCTGTTCCAACCCTTCGTAGGCTGTATATTGGGCGTAGGTCAAGTCCTGTCCGCCACCGATAATCACGGGGAGGATATCTTGCTTAACCAACTCCTCTACGACTGTTTTTAGCGCCACATAGGTGTCGTTGATCGTTTCTCCCGCCCGAATATTACCCAAATCGGCTATCTTAACCTGATAATCCCCTTGATAAAGGTGGTATAGATGCTTACGAACCACATGAGGAGCTTTCTTTGTTCCAATATTGTTGACCGAGGCACGATCTTCCTCGACACCAATCAAAGCAATTTGGGGTTTTGATTCGGTATCTTCCAAATCCGGAAATACATCTTCATAAACTTGGATGACCTTCCCAAATTGAGAATTGTAAAAAGTTGCTTCCGATGAAAGTTGCGTTATGGATATGGGCGAAAAAAAATCTGCTAATGACATTCGTGAAAAGTAAAAATCAAAAAGTAAAAAATAGTATTGTTTTGGTCATTTCTACATTTTCACAAATATGCATTTATTATCGATTGAATAGGAAGGAAAAGTTTCCACAAATTGTGGGAAAACAACTTAATTCACCCCGCTATTCTTCCCAACGGATCTTTTCGGCAATAGCACTCCGTACCGCTTCCCGCGGTTCCATTTCATGATGCCCCATGTAGAACAAGCCGATGCATTTCTGGTTTTCGGCCAGTTCCAAGAATGGACCCAAATGGTTAATCAGGCCCGGAGATGCCCAATAGCCTCCGATTCCTAAAGAATAGGCAGCCAACCACATATTTTGCACGGCACAGGCCGTTGCGGCCAATTCTTCCCATTCAGGGAGTTCACCGGTGTAATTTACGATAATAGCAATAGCCACATTAGACATTGTTGCTTTCTTAGCCATATTCTGCTCGGCCAGTTCAGTGTATTTTTCGGGGGGCGTTATCGTTTTATAGATGCGGCTTAATTCGTTCCCTAGACGATGCAACCCGTCTTTTCGAAAAATGACAAAGCGCCAGGGTTGGGTACGCTTGTGTGTTGGCGCGGCATTTGCCGCTTCCAAAATCGTCAATAAATCTTCTCTGGAAATATCTTGGTCGATAAAACTATTTTGATTAACGGTTCTTCTGTAATGAATAGCTTTTAATATTTCGTTAGGCATGTTTTTAAAGTCGTTTTTATGTTGTATGTAATTTTAATAAGGTATGTGGAAACTTCGCCGTACATTCGGACCTTTCCGTTATTCTATATAAACGAAATCTCTCACAAATATACACAAAAAATCATGGTGTATATCCGTGAGAGATCATCACATTTTACGAGTATGCCGCTAAAAACAAATGTTAACGTTCACACTTTCTTATGCCCTGGACGTCTTTGATCGTTTAATTTTTTCGAGAGACAGGTCAAGTTCTGTATTACCAACCACTTCAATCACGACTGTTTTTGTCCCATAAGCCAATTTGGAAACCTTGATGACGTACTTTCCTTCCGGCAAGTTAATGCTGTACTCGCCTCGATCGTTTGTCGTTAATTTGTAAGTCGTGTTCCGAACCACAATCTCTGCATTGGAGATCGCTTGACCGTTTTCATCTGTGATTTTTCCTTTTACTTCTACATTGTTTTGGGCAAACGTAAATAGGCATATCAGACAGAAGGTAATAAGAGTAAGTAGCTTTTTCATGATAAACTTTATTTTAATTAACAATAGCCCTCAAAAATAATAATAATAAAAAATCAAAATTGTAGAATTTTAACTACAAATCGTTACACTTTTTCTTCCCAAATATTGACAATGTGCAGTATGGTTAAAACGGCTTTTTCCATGTCTTGTTTGCTCACCCACTCCATTTTTCCATGGAAAGCATGCCCCCCGGCGAAAACATTTGGGCAAGGAAGTCCCATGAATGACAGCCGTGAACCATCTGTTCCGCCACGAATACTTCTCCTTTCCGGTAATAGTCCTGCTCTTTGTATGGCTTCCAATCCTATTTCCATAATTTCTGGATATTGGTCAAGTACTTCCTTCATGTTGCGGTATTGTTCTGTTATGATGAGATCAAAAGAACTTCCGGGATATTGTTGTACAACAGCAGCAATAGTGGACCGCAGCTCCTCCTCGTACAAAGCTAGGTTTGCAGTAACATGATCACGAATGATAAAGTCGATTTCAGCTTTTTCAACGCCCCCATTTATAGCGTTAGGATGTATAAAACCATCTTTTCCGCTCGTGGTTTCAGGTGAAAGCCTATCTTTAGGCAGTGCATGTACAATATCCGAAGCAATTTTTAAAGCACTGACCATTTTATTTTTTGCGAATCCGGGATGGACGGATATACCGTGTATAACTACTTTAACTCCATCGGCAGAAAATGTTTCATCTTCAATCGTGCCTGCTTTTTCCCCATCCATGGTGTAGGCAAAATCAGCACCCAACTTTTGCAAGTCTACGTGGTCTACCCCATGGCCAATCTCTTCATCTGGTGTAAACAAAATCTTGATCTCGCCATGTTTTATTTCAGGATGTGCCAAAAGCAGGCGGGTGGCTTCCATGATTTCGGCCACACCAGCTTTATCGTCGGCACCCAAGAGTGTTGTGCCACTGGCAGTAATGATATCATGGCCGATTTGGTTGGCTAAATCAGGATGCTCTGAAAACTTAATGATTACAGAAGGATCGTCAGGCAATACCAAATCCTGCCCTTGGTAGTTGGCATGGACAATGGGTTTTACGTTTGTACCCGAACAATCCGGCGAGGTGTCCACATGTGAACAAAAACAGATAACAGGCACTTTTTTATCACTATTCGCCGGAATGGTCGCATACACATAGCCATGTTCGTCCAAATGCGCATCCAGGATGCCCAAATCCAACAACTCCTGCACTAACATGCGACTTAAATCCTTTTGTTTCTCCGTGGAAGGAAAAGTAGTGGAAGCCGGATCGGATTGTGTGTCTATCTGCACGTAACGAAGAAAACGCTCAGCGACTTGAAAATCCTGAATAGTATTGATTGTCTCCATATCTCCTATTTTTATTTCTGATTATCCACCCAACCGAACACTTTATCCAGTATTCCTGAATTGCGAGCGCCACCGATATTTTGACGGATTTTTAATTCTTCCTCGGCAACGCGGGTAAATAACCCGTCGATAGCTTTCTGCGTGACATAGGCATTAAGATCGGTTTCTACCTTATTTCCCGTTAAGGGCAAATTGTTGTAGGCTGAAGTGAGTTGTGTCCAATAGGTGTTGACGTTATTTTTCCCCAATGCCGATTGTACGATAGGGCTAAATTTAGAAGTTAATGTAGTAGAGGTCGTCCTTTTGAAAAACGAAGTGGCCGCATCCTGCTGTCCGCTCAGCAAAATATTAAATGCATCTTGCACCGTGAGTTGCGAAAGCGAGTTTACAAAAACAGGAGCAGCTTCTTTAACGGCTGATTCTGCAGCACGGTTTAGACTGGTAATAAATTGGTCGCACAGTGACCCCAACCCCACCGAGCGCAATGCTTTTTCTACATTTTGAGCCTCTTTTGGCATCAGGATTTTAACGGCGGCATTACCCAAGAATCCATCTTTTACGGATAGCGCATTGATGCTATTCGTCAATCCATTGCTCAATGCCTGTTTGATGCCCGTTGTTGCCTCACTTTGAGTAATGGACCCCGAAGAGGAAGCAGATCCTGTGCTGCCTGTAGATGTTTGGGAAGACGTCGTACTTATCTGATTTAGGGTATCGCAACCTGCAAATAATGCCAAGCTTAAGAAAGCCGATGGCAATAAGATTTTTTTCATTTTTTAATCTGTTTTTTTCTTAAAAGTGTCATTGTCCATGATTTTTTAACCACGAGAGCAATAAGTGCAAGACAAATGTAAGGATTTGTGGGGACAAAAATTTCTTTTGACACGGTTTTAAAAACTCGTCATGCGGGGACAAAAGGACAAAATTTGTCACAAAGTCTCAAGACTTTATCACAAATGCAAAATAGTTTACCACAAACGTGCATGCGTTTATCGCATACGTACAACAGTTTGTCGCAAAGTTTCAAGACTTTATCACAAACGCAAAACAGTTTATCACAAACGTGCATGCGTTTATCACGTACGCACAACAGTTTATCACAAACGTGCATGCGTTTATCACGTACGCACAACAGTTTATCACAAACGTGCATGCGTTTATCACGTACGCACAACAGTTTGTCGCAAAGTCTCAAGACTTCATCGCAAACGCAAAATAGTTTACCACAAACATGCATGCGTTTATCGCATACGCACAACAGTTTGTCGCAAAGTCTCAAGACTTTATCGTAAACGCAAAATAGTTTACTACAAATGCAAAACAGTTTGGCTTCCTCTTTATAAATGGCCCTAAGCAAACTCTCTGGAAAGGGTGGATCAAAAAACTACCACTGTAATTTCACCATAACCGGAAAATGGTCAGACGGAAACTTCCCAATATAGGTATCGGTCAACACACCATATTTAATGGCCTGAAAAGGTTTGGTGATAAAGATATGATCGATACGTCCCTTTTCCCGAAGACTTTTCCCCCAACCGTTAAAAGTAGAGTTAGGTTCATAAACCATTTTCGCCAAATCATACGTATCGGTGACGATACCACTTTTAGAAAGTGTGAAATAAGCTTCGTTATGCTCGTCCACATTAAAATCTCCGGTAAGAATCAGAGGTAAATCCTGCGCAAACTCTTTGGCCTTAGCCAAAATCAGCTTTGCACTTTCTTTGCGCGCTTCAATACCGACATGGTCAAAGTGTGTGTTCATAAAAATAAATTGCTTGCCGTTTTTCTTGTCTTGGAATACGCCCCATGTGCATATTCTCGGCAACGCGGCATCCCATCCCTTATTGGGTTTTTCGGTATCGGTAGGCGAGAGCCAAAACGTACCGCTTTTCAACAATTTGAAACGATCAACACGATAAAAAATCGCCGAATGCTCTCCTTTTTGGGCACCATCATCCCTACCCACTCCAACATATTGAAATCCCGGGAGCTGTTTTTCCATATCCTGCAATTGCTCTAAAAATCCCTCTTGAATGCCAAAGATGTCAAATTCATGAAATTCAATCAGGTTGGTCAAAGCCAATTTTCGATCATCCCACAAATTGCCAACATCGCTTTCTGTTTTGAGACGAATGTTATAGGAAGCCACGGTTAACTCCTGCGCTTTAGATGCCATAAACAGCAACAGCAACACCAGTGATAGTGAAATTCTTTTCATTTTTCTTCTTTCCTCTTTCCTACTTCTCCCTTAATATTGTATTCAAAAGCTCCGGCTCATCTGTGGTGATATAGTCGATTTTTTGATCGATGAAATACTGCATGTCTTCCTTGCTGTTAACGGTCCACACGTTGGACTTCAGCTTCAGCTTTTTTGCTTCCCCAATCCAAGTGTGATTTTTCTTCAATACGGAAAGGTTATAATCAAATCCGTCCAATCCGGCTTCTTTGAGTTGTGCCGGCGATTTGTCACCATTGAGGTAGTGTACTTTCGCTTTCTTATCTAATTCTTTGATTTTCAGACAGGCATCATAATCAAATGCAATATATTCCACTTGCTTTTTTGCTTTTAGCCTTTTAACAAGTTCCACGGACAGTTCGGCAGATTTCAATGTATGCTCCTTGCCCAGCTTGCTCGTCTTGAGCTCAAAGATCAATTTTGTTCCTTTTTGCTTAAGCCCTTCTTTTAGATATTCTTCTGCCGTAGGTATTTTTTCGCCGTTAGCGTGTTTTTTAGCCAGTAGCTCTTGGTAGGTAGCGGAAGCAATGTCTATCCCGTAAAAATCTTGATCGTGATTAACAACCAGGATATGGTCTTTCGTCATGTGTACGTCAAACTCGCTACCCCACGCTTTTTGTTCAACAGCATGATTTAAGGAAGCCAAGGAATTTTGTGGGACCTTGGTGTTTTTCCATGCGCCACGATGGGCAATCATTTTGGTCTGTGCCATGGAAGAAAGCATGATGGTAGTTGTTAAAATCAATAAAGCAAATACTTTTTTCATGTTATGTTTTTTTATTTAAGGTAAACAATATTAGCGACAGAACGTTCACCTTCATGGTCGAACTTCTTGTTGTCGGATGGGTAGCTGACGATACCCTTCTCTCGGATATACATCGCGCTACTGCCACCACCGTCGAGGTTCATGGCATCTTTGGCACCAAGCCATTTCAATACTTTTGATACCTCTGTAAGATTCATACCCTGTGCCATCGCATTTCTACCGTCTACCACAATCAGGATCAATTTGTTGTCATTTGTAATGGCTATGGCCGTTCTCGGATGTCGATTCGCATTAAAAGCATTGCTTTTCAATGCTATTTCTTTACCGTCGAGCAATAGTAAAGGTCCCGACAGCATAACGTTCGGCAAGTCTATCTGCTCTGGTTTTTGCGTTTCTATAGGAAGGATAGCTATTTTCTTTTTGGAAAAAGCAAGCGTTGCATTGGCACGTTCTGATACACTTTTGGACGGGTTGACCATTTGTTTGTCCACTCGGATAAAATCGACCGCCCCTCCATTCTTCACGTCAAAAAAGCCACCATTAATTGCCAAAAGGGCCTTGTCCTCTTTTGCAAAATCTGATGTTTTCCGAAGAGTTTTGCTGTCTGCCGCCAATCGTAGTTTTTTCAACTGTCTGCGAAGGTCAATTTCTATGAAATTAATTTCTTGCCGGCTCTCAAAAAGATGGTCAAAATGCCCTTGTTTCCATATAACACCCGGTCTAAGCATTACGGAAGACCACTGCTTTCCCACAACGGCTAACGAATCGTCCTGTTGGCCAAATAAAGATGCCAAAGGCAGAAAAAGCAATAAAATAAACAGTTTATACTTGGAGAACATATTTCGTCCGATATTTATCCAACGAATATACCTATTTCATGTGAAGAAAAGATTAACTTATCGTTGTCCTTTCCATTCTCCATAAAATTGTTGCAAAAACCCCTCCATATACGCGTGTCTGCCGAGCGCTATTTGCTTGCCAGCTTCGGTATTCATCTTGTCCTTTAAGCGTAACAGTTTCTCATAAAAATGGTTAAGAGTAGGGGCGGTCGTTTGTTTATAAGCCTCTTTCGATAGGTTTTCTTCAGGAGGGATTTCGGGATTGTAGATTTCCCGATTTTTATAGCCACCATATTGGAAGGCACGAGCAATACCAATCGCACCAATGGCATCCAAGCGATCAGCATCCTGTACAATTTCCAGCTCTTTTGAATGGAACATAACTTCTCCCAAAGAAGCTTTGAATGACATATTGAGAATAATTTGCTGTACATGCCGGATACGTTCACTGTCCAGCCCTATAGATTGCAGAAAATCGCCTGCTATGCGCGGGCCAATGCTTTCATCGCCATCGTGAAACTTGCTGTCAGCAATATCGTGCAAGAGAGCTGTCAATTCGCAGACTAAGCTGTCGGCCGGCTCTGTTTCTAAAATAAGCTTGGTATTGTTCCAAACGCGTTGTATATGCCACCAATCGTGCCCCGATTCAGCATTTTTCAATTTTTCCTGTACGAAGGCAACCGTTTTGTTTATCATGCGCTACGTTTAAAATACCCCCGTTGTGCATTATGTGCGTTTCTTTGTCATCAATAATACCTTCAGGGCAGGCTCTCTTTGGCTTTTGTTTTCCGAGGCTTGGATAATTGCGTCGCAATTCGGCACCCTCCACATGACAATAACGCGGTTTTTATTTGATAATGCACAACGGATTAAAAATACATGTTATTATAACAAATGTACCAGGTCATTCTTTTAACAACTGTTTGATAATTTCCTTGATTTGTTTTTCAAAATCAGGAATAACCTCTTCTATAACACCCCATATTGCCCAAATGTCCACACCGATATAGTCATGGATCAACTTGTCTCTCATGCCAGCAATGTTTTTCCATGGAATATGCGGATAGTCGGCACGAAAGCTATCGTCTAATTTCTTAACCGCTTCTCCGATGACCTCAAAATTTCGGATAACAGCATCCTGAATCAGAGAATCTTTGAGAAAAGCATCTTCATCAATACCCTCCACATAAGAATTGATCCGTGAGATACATTCAAGGATATGGTTAAGGTACACTACAGGAGACTTTTTCATTAGTTGAGTCTAATCAAATCGTTTTCGATATAAGGCTTAAGTTGGTGGTTCAGTGATTTAACAGTGACCAAATCAACCTTCATACGCAACTTTCTGGAAAGCTCCTCTTCTAACGCTATAATGTCCAATAGATTGACTCGATTTTGAAAGTCAATAAGGATATCAAGGTCGCTATTTGGTTTTTGCTCTCCACGCGCATACGAACCGAATATACCAATAAGCGTCGGGTTAAATCGACGAGTGATATCCTTGATTACCTCTACCTGCTCTTGCGTTATCATACATCCAAAAATAAGTAATTTATGTCAAGTTTACCAATTTTTGATTTGTGTAGTTTTCCTCAATATAGCTCGTACTGCAGCAACCGGCAATCCAACTTTCCATTGAAAAATTCAAAACGCCGAGAAGCATGTAGGCCAATTTTCTTAGCCAAATCAGGGTTTCCAGTAAAGACGTATCCTTTATACCCCTTACACTCTTGCTTGATAAAATCGCCTATGCGCTTGTAAGTGGCTTCAAGCCTAGCATGCGTTCCAAGCCGTTCGCCATATTCGGGATTGAACATGATCACGCCTTTTTCTTCGGGCACAGTACTATCGGCAAAGTCACATACCTCAAATTGGATGAGATGCTCTACACCAGCCGTGCGTGCGTTCATTTTGGCAATTTCGATAGCTTCTTTCGAGATATCGGAAGCGATGATTTGCGGCAGGTTATTTTTTTCGGTAATATCTTTTAGCCTTCGCCGTTCTGCAAAGAACACTTCTTCTTGATAGCCGATGAAGTGCATAAATGAATAGTTCATGCGCAACAGTCCCGGCATCCGTTTCTGAGCCATTAACGCCGCTTCTATAGCCAACGTGCCTGAACCGCACATAGGGTTCAAGAAAGGCGATTTGCCTCCCCATTCCGTAGCCATAATGGTCGAAGTAGCCAAAGCTTCCAACATGGGCGCCTTACCAGGGTGTTTACGATAGCCGTGTTTGGCTAACGTTTCTCCTGACGTGTCTAAAAATATTTCGGCTCTATCATCCATCCAGTGCAGATGGATGACACAGTGGCTGAGTTCAGGTCCAGAGTTAGGGCGTACTCCTTTTTTTTCCTTGATACGGTCAACAATGGCATCTTTTACCTTCACATTAGCAAATAAAGGCGTAGTAATCGTCTCGTTATGCACATTCGAGGTTACGGAAAAATAACCGTCAAAAGGAATCAATTCCTCCCAAGGGATGTTGACGAGATTTTTGTAGAGTTCTTGTGCATCAATAGCTTTGAACGACTTAATTTCATATAAAACCTGGCTGGCCACACGAAGGTTCAAGTTAAGGCGAATGCACTCGCCTACTGAGGCTTTGATTTCTACTCCGGTATTGAATGTCCGGTTGATCGGAAACCCGAGAGCTATAACTTCTTGTGCCAAATAGGGCGACAATCGCCGATTGCACGTGATGATTACTTTATTAGCAGTGTTGAAAACTTCCATCATATTTTTGCAAAGTTACTTATTCTGCTTAGCAAAAAATGCTTAATTTTACAGTTTAATAGTTTAGATATGGAAATAAGAGGAAAAGTACATGAGATAGGCGTAACCCAACAGGTTACGGATTCTTTTAAAAAAAGAGATTTAATTGTGGCATATGCGGAAAACCCGCAATTTGTAGAATATATTCGTTTTGAGGCAACACAGGACCGTGTCAATATTTTTGATAATTTGGCTGTGGGGGATGAAGTAGAAGTCTCTTTTAATTTACGTGGTCGTCCTTGGACCAATAAAGAAGGCGTGACAACCTATTTCAACTCTTTAGTGGCTTGGCGCGTGACAAAATTAGCCAATACAATGCCCGAAACACCTGCTCCCGGATTGGCGACAGACATCCCTCCGGTAGATATCTCTTCTTCAGGAGCTGATGATGATGACCTGCCGTTTTAGGTTTTGGTCTACCCATATTAGACAAAGGCTCTCGGTATTTCCGAGAGCCTTTGTTTTGTTTAGGGATTTACAGGTCCTCCCGTCCATGTATTCACGAATCAAGGCATTTTTATGTGTTCGTGTGAACCTCAAAAAACTTCATGTATATTTGCACTATGCTTCACAAAACAGCAGGTATAGCACTGAAGACAACCAACTACTCCGAAAGCAGTATTGTCGTGCACATCTATACCGAAATGTTCGGCATGCAATCTTATCTTGTCAATGGGGCCAAAAAACCCAAAGCCAAGTTGCCCGCCAATATGTTCCAGCCATTGCACCTGCTCGACCTTGTGGTCTATCATAAGGACAGTGTTGGTTTGCAGCGAATCAAAGAGGCACGACAGCTTCCCCCGTTAAGGGCGATACCTTTTGACATTGTCAAAAGCTCATTAGCCATTTTCCTGAATGAAATTCTGTATAAAGTGCTTAGGCAACAGTCACCAGATACTGTTTTGTTCCATTTCATCCAACAGTCGATTCTATGGTTAGATGAGAGCCAATCTAGCCTAGCCGATTTTCATCTGGTTTTTTTATTGAAATTGAGTCGTTTTTTGGGTTTCCTGCCACTTCATTCCAATGAGCAGTCACGGCCTTATTTCAATCTGATGGACGGCGTTTTCACCCCGTCTCTTCCTGCACATTCCCATGTCCTGCACGAACCACACACCTCACAACTGCGGCAGTTGATGCAGGTCTCTTTTGAAGAGTCGGCCACGCTAAAAATATCACCCGATAACCGAAAGCAACTGCTGGAAAAACTTTTGGAATTTTACCGGTTGCACACCGAGAACTTCGTGTCACCCAATTCTTTATATATTTTGGAAGAAATTTTTCACCGATAAGTTGCATGTAATATTTTTATTACTACCTTAGATACCGACTAAAGATAATTGTTCATTAAAAACTTAAACATTTAGCTATGGAATGGTTCTTAAAAGTTGTTCGAGACAACTATGCCAACTTTAACGGGCGCGCCCGTCGCAAAGAATACTGGATGTACACACTGTACATGATACTTATTATGATGGCCTTATCAATAGTTGTGGGCATCATTACATGGATAAGCAGCACATTGGGCGGTTTATTGAGCTTTGTTGTATACCTTGCATCTTTAGGTCTATTCATACCAAGCTTAGCTGTTGGTGTCAGGCGCTTGCACGATACGGGAAAGCCGACTTGGTATATTGTCTTTGCATTTATTCCGATTCTTAATTTATACCTTCTCTATTTGTTTGTCCTTGAAGGCGACAAAGGCCCGAACGAATTCGGACCCGATCCGAAAGCAGGCGAGAACGGATCAAATCCTTTTGGCGATTTTCCACCAACACCAGGTCCCGGAAGCAATCCTTTTACCAACCCCCAATCATAATAAACTTTGACGGTGTCTAAAAAGCAACTTCTCGCCATCATTGCCTGCCTGTGGTAAGCAGATGAGGGAAGATACAGTCCGTCCCGAAATGTTTCACATTAGAGTCAAACTAAGAGAGGATTCTCTTCTAATCCAGATAACGGCTTTTTTGTCATCCCAACAATAGTAGTGATGACAAAAAAGCTAGACGCTATGTTTTTAAGACTTACAAATAGTCGGGATAAACCGCAGGAAATTATGATGAAGAAACTTGGTAGCTTTTGAAACCGAGTACAATGCATTTTTTCATTCCATTGAGAATAATCATTCATGCATAAACGACACTTTCAAAAAAAAGCCAGATGTAAGACATCTGGCTTTTTCACAATAAATATATTTTAAATCTAAAATTAGATAAGCTTTACATTTACCGCATTTAGACCTTTACGGCCTTGTTCTACTTCGTAAGATACATGATCGTTCTCACGAACTTTGTCTACCAATCCCGAAACGTGAACAAATACCTCGCTCTCGCCGGAGTTAGGAATGATGAAACCGAAACCTTTGGCCTCATTAAAAAATTTTACTACACCTTCTTGCATTTTGTATTGTATTTTGTATTGATTTTAAAGGTATGAATTATTTTTTAAACAGTTTAATTTTATTTTTAAAATTATTAAACGAAAATAAAAGATGATCGTCCAACAAATTGGAAGTATTTTTGTAGTATCATATTAAAAAGCACATTAAAATAAAGACATGAAAAAGTTAGTTGGTTTATTTTTAGCATTATTGACCTTATCTATGGCAAACGCGCAGACAACAAATTACGAATACAGCAGGAAAGTATCCACCCGGGGCTATGCCGAACGGGAAGTAACCCCTGATATCGTTTATTTATCCATATCCTTAAAGGAATTCTATATGGATGGAAACCTGAAAAAACGTGTATTTATCGAAACACTTGAAAAACAGCTTTATGATGCGGCAATGGCTATCGGTATTAAAAAGGAAGATTTCACCATACAAAATATATACAGTTACAACTACGACGGCAAGAAGAAGAACAATGAACTATTGCAAGCCAAGCAGTATCGTATTAAGGTAACCAACCTCAACGGTATCAATGAAATGCTGGATAAAGTAGATCCGCGGGGATTGCAAAGTACTTCAATCAGTGGTTACGACCATTCGCAGAAGCGTCAAATCGAGAAAGAGCTGAAAATTGCTGCCGTAGAAGATGCTCGTGCCAACGCAGAGATTATTGCATCGGCCACAGGCGACGCAGTTGGTAAAGTTTTGGCCATCAATGATAACAGCTCTTTCGGTTGGAACGACATTATGCCTGCACCACGTGCTTACGCATCCATGGCAAAACTCGAACTACAATCAGCTGACGGCGGCATGGACCAAGCATTGGACATCAGTGTGCGCCCTATCAAGCTAACTTGCAATATAGACGGAGTCTTCGAACTCAAATAAAGCATCCATGAGCGAACAGGCCATATCCAAACGCGAGAAAATCAATCGTGATTTTACCTGGGTAGTGCGTTTGGCAAACCTTTTGGACAATAAGTTCAGCATTGGAGGTTTTCGGTTTGGCCTCGACCCCATCTTGAACTTTTTTCCCGTCGTAGGGCAAATAATCGCCTATGGTATCTCTGTCTTGCTAGTCGTCGTGATGTTTCGAAATGGCGTAAGCTCAAAGGCTGCTGTAAAGATGTTGCTGAATGTGATCGTGGATGCGGCGCTTGGCAGCATTCCGATCGCAGGTAATGTTTTTGACTTCTTTTCAAAAGCCAACCAGCGCAATATCACCATATTGCAGGAATATTACTATGAAGGAAAGCACCAAGGGAGTGCCAAAGGCATACTTACGGCTATTTTTCTGGGTTTGCTCCTTTTCTCCATATTGCTGTTTTACCTGTTGTGGGTATTTGGTAAATGGGTTATTGGATTGTTCTAAATTCAAATATAATTGTCGAATAGCCTTTGGATAATCATAACATTTAAAGCCTTGTTTCATTAATGCGTGAGGGTACACACCAACCCAAGAAAAGATGTCTCGACATCACAGGCCGAGGTTGGGAAGATATACCGAAACCCAGGATTTTTCGTAATTTCGACATATGCAGCATGTGCTTTTTATAGGTTTGGTATGGCCGGAACCCGCTTCATCCGCTGCCGGTACGCGGATAATGCAGTTAATCGACGTTTTCCAAACTCGAGGCTACACTGTCACATTTGCCTGCGCAGCGAGTAAATCAGCTTACAGTTATCCCTTAGATACATTGGGCATTCGCGAACAAGCCATAGCATTAAACGATAGCCGTTTTGATGATTGGATAAAAGCATTCCAACCAGACATTGTTGTTTTTGACCGTTTTATGGTAGAAGAACAATATGGGTGGCGCGTCAGAGAACAGTGTCCGAATGCCCTCACCTTGCTGGACACAGAAGACCTGCATTTCCTGCGTACGGCACGGCAAATAGCCGAGAGAAAACAGATAGAAGTAGACTATAACCAGGAAATCACCAAACGTGAGATCGCGTCCATTTTGCGCTGCGATCTGTCACTACTCATTTCGAAAGCAGAAATTGCATTGTTAACTTCTATTTTCCATATTTCTCCAAAATTGTTGTTTTACCTCCCCTTTTTGGAAGAAGAGATATCGCAGAAAAAGATTGCCAAATGGAAAAGCTACGAAGAACGTCGAGATTTTATCTTTATCGGAAATTTTTTGCATGAGCCCAATTGGCACACCGTTCAGATATTGCGAAAAGAGGTATGGCCTCGACTGAGAAAGCACATACCCAATGCCTCCCTCCATATTTATGGTGCATATGCTTCTGAAAAAGTATTCCAATTGCATCAACCTTCTGAACGTTTTTTTATTAAGGATAGAGCAAATGATGCCCGTGAAACCATGCAACAATATCGGGTGCTACTGGCACCGATACGATTTGGAGCTGGCGCCAAGGGCAAATTTATAGATGCAATGCAAGCCGGAACACCTTCCGTCACGACATCTATTGGAGCGGAATCGATGAGTGAAAATGGGTTGTGGAACGGATTTGTGACCGATGCGTTGGATGATTTCGCAACGAAAGCCCAAATGCTTTATGAAGACAAAGCGTTGTGGGCAATGTCCCAACAAAGTGGCATACAAATCAACAACGAACAGTATAACAAACGTCTGTTCATAGATGGATTTCTGGAAAGCATACAATACATGAAAGATGAGTTACAAACGCATCGAAAAGAGAATTTCATTGGTGAAATCCTTAAAACACAGCAACACAACAGTTTAAAATATATGTCCCTTTGGATTGAAGAGAAGAATAAAAAAGAAAGCATATAAAAAGCCGTCACCCCACTTGAGTTGGGATGACGGCTTTTCGGACATCTTCTCTCTACTTATCTCCTGCGAAAGACAATCTTTGTTGTAACCCCGTTCGTGGTGTTGACCAATGTAAACCGAGTGATCGTTTGAATAAGGTTCTCCTGAATATCGTATTCCACCCCTGCAAAAACCATCTTTTTATTCGAAGGCATGCTGTAGGCATAAGACTCCGTTTCGCCATTTGCCACATATACATATGCAAAACCATTCGACTTAAATTCCAAATAATCTCCCTCTTCATTGCCGACCAAAACCTCTCTCTCGTCATCCTCTCCTGCTACAGATATTGTTTTCACTACATCAAACCACTTGTTTGCCCTAATAATGTTTAATGCCGTATCTCGATTGATGTTGTCCACGGTATCTTCACTACACGAAACCAATCCCAATGATACTATTCCCAAACAGATAAACATCCAATGTTTAAACGCTAATTCCAACCTTTTCATACGTTCTAAATTTTAAAATCCTAAAGAAATATATTCAAGTATTATGCCAAATGCAAAGGAAGCATGGCTTTCAATGTTCCTATCGGCCGTTTTGCTCTAAATTTCTTGCAACGAAAAAAAACCAATTGTCTGAAAATCAAATGATCGGGATGTCAAAAGCATGTAACATCTCTGTGATTCTGTGTTATTTACATTAATTTACATTACTTCTTTTTTTCTTTGTAACAGTTTGGGACATGATATATAACTATCAGAAAACTTCCCAACATTGGAGAGAAAAAAAGATGAAGAGGTTTTTGATGTGCATAGGATTGACTGCATTGACGTTGCAAGGGTTCTCCCAGAAGAAACAACCATTTGTTTTTGCGGATATCGCCTCGGTGACGGTGGATGCGACACATACAGAATGGGATACGCTATATGCCGCTACGCCAGAAGGGCTTTGGTTTTATAATATTGCGCAAGATCCTAACAATGTATATGTAGCTGTTCGAATAGATGATCCTATATTGCAAAGTTTAGCCACTCGAAATGGCATATTGGTAAGTTTTCTGTCTACCAAAAAGAAGAAAAGGGACAGCAAGCTTATTTTCCCTTACCCCGACCGAGAGGTCAAAAGAGCTATACAGCATGAAGATTTCGACCCGGCGAAAGACTATCGGACCGAGTTAATATCTCGTTCAAGGGGTTATTTTGTCGACGGATTCCCATCTGTTTTGGACGGCTTGTTGTCCTTTCAAAACCAATACGGCATTATTGTCAAGGCACATGCTGCTAAAGACAATGTGCTGTATGAAGCTGTAATTCCCAAAAGCTTATTGGAAACCCGCAATGGGACTATTGCCATTAAGTTGGCTGTTAATGACGGGTTAACAGCGCTCTTATCGAGCACAAACACAAGAAACAGGCCATCAGCATACAGTCCGTATGCCCGGGGGCCCTATATGCAGCGATCACCTGCAAAACAACGATCGAAAACCTCATTAGAAGTCGTTTTGGAAGGAACGTTGAAATAAAACCCCTAAGGGTTTGGCTGTAGTAGACGGATAGAAGATAAATAAATCACTGTAAGGACTATAAATAAAGAACAGCTTCTGAGTTGAAGAAGGAACTTTAAGAAAACATAAAGAAGAAGAGAATATATATTTTATGAAACAAGCGTTAAAATCCATTTGGATTATTTTTCTGATTGCAACTGGCTTACCAGCATTAGCGCAATCGGGCAAAACCGTTCAGGGTATGTTGCGAGACAACGAGTCGCGCGTGGTAGCCGGAGCTTCGGTGCAACTGATTGCCGATAAAGATACAATGGGGACCAGCTCTTCCATTGCCGGAATATTTACATTTAACAATGTCAAATCAGAAAGATTTACGATAAAGGTCAGTAGTCTAGGTTTTGAGCCTTATGAAAAATCTTTCACGTTTCTTCAAGGACAAGATAGGATGGTGATTCCTTCTTTCGAACTACAGGGCATTGCTAATATGCTGGAAGAGGTCGTCGTCGATGGTATCGTAACGGTACAAGTGAAAGGCGATACCGTAGAGTATTCCACCAAAGATTTGAAATTACGTGAAGGATCTGTAGCAGAGGATGCGTTAAAAAAATTGCAGGGTGTAGAGGTCGATAAAGATGGAAACGTAACCGCACAAGGTGAATCCGTGACACGTGTACGTATCAACGGCCGAGATTTCTTTGGGGGAGACGTGAAGACGGCGACACAGAACCTGCCAGCTAACATTATCGAGAAGATACAGATTGTGGATGATTACGGCGATATGGCCAATTTGACTGGAAACCGTACCGGAGACTCGGAAAAGGTCCTAAACATTCAAATTGATCCACGGTTAAACAGTGGTTATTCATCTACTATACGTACCGGATACGGCACTTCCGACCGCTACCAAGCAACCGCCAGCATTTTTGGGTTGACAAACAAATCGCAGTTGTCCGTATTGGGCAATCTAAACAACATGAATGCGCGATTATTTGATTTCAATACCGTAGGCGGTGGTGCGAGACGAGGCCCCGGAGGACGTTCTGGTGGCGGAGGTGGCATGTTCGGCGGTGGGTCCGACGGCATTACCCGCGTAGGTTCGATCGGTGTGAATGCCCGACATGATTTCAATGATTCGCTGAAGGTATATGGTAGCTATTCCTACGGGAACACCGACAACAATACCATTACTACTCAAATAAACCAATATACAGGGCTAAACGGCGTAGACAATATATCTTCCGATCAAAATAGACTGGAAACAGAACATCGGTTCGAAGCCAATTTAGAATGGAATATCTCGGCCCGGGATTATATTAAACTGACTCCTCAATTTGGATTCAGCAATACAGACGTACGCAACGGCTCGATCACCGATTTTTTTGTAGATGACATCCTGCGGAACAACCAAGACCAAGTGGAAAACTCCAACGGCGACCGTCCGCGTTACAGTGTCAGCGGTTTGTATAATCGCCGATTGAGCGACAATGGCAGAAATCTGTTTTTCAACTTTAACTACGACAATTCGGTGACAGAAACAGACTACAACCGAACAGTTGATCGGTTGGTCTATGATCCCAATAATGCCGGGGCTACTCCCGAAGAAATCTATGAAGAGGCATTAAGGGAAGTACGCAATAAAAATTACAGCACGGGGGCGTCCTTAAATTATGCAGAGCCTCTCAGCGAATTTGGCCGGCTGGAATTGACGTATGACTACAATAGAGCAAAATACGATAACATAAACCGCCAAAACGGATCTGTTGTAGGCGATCCGGAAGCTGAGTCTCTATTGGTCAATTATGACTATAACTATGATTATTTCTTCGACTCGCATCGTGTCGGGGCAAATTATAGTTTCAATAACAATAAAATCAAATACTCCATCGGCGGAGCGGTCCAGCCTACCCTATTGAGCGGTGATGCGCGTAGTCTAACTGAATTTGAGCCTATTCATCGGAAAAATTTCAATTTTGTGCCGATTGCCCGCTTTGAATATAAGTTTTCAAGCCAGTCCAACATTAGCGTCAATTATTCGGGTAGGGCTTCCGAGCCGAGTCTGACACAGATTTTACCTTTCCCCGTCAGTACTGTTGCGACCAATACGACTATTGGTAACCCAAATCTGGATCCCGAATTCCAACATCAACTGCGTCTACGATTCAGAGACGGCGACTTCCAAAAGGGTAAGACATTCTTTGCCACGCTCAATGGCAGCTACACAATTGACAAAATTGTAAGTTATGTCATTAGAGAGCCCCATAATACATTGGGTCTTGTGCAAGAAACGCGTTATTTAAACGAAACCGATGATCCTGCCTATGGTGTAAACGGATTCTATCACTATAGCAAATCATTGAAAGAAAAAACATATAACATCAGTTTTATGGGTGGTTTGAATTTCGGACAGGCCATTTCCTATATATCGGACAATTTGGACGACTTGGAAGGGAACAAGAACATCTTGAAAAGTTTCGGTGCTTCGCAAGGTGCATTTTTCCGCTATAACCCTTCTGAAAATCTAGAGCTGAATATCGGAGGAAGATATAACTACAGCCTTTCAAAGGCTTCTTATGAGACCCGAAATAACAGAGAAATCCATTCTATCGCACCTACCTTTATCGGCTCGGTCAACATCACACCAAATACCATCTTTGGTGCCGACTTGTCTAAGACCTTCAATTCTGGCTATGGCCCCAATATTAACGAAAATCCGTTTATCATCAACGCTTATGTGGAACAACGGTTTTTCAAAGATCAACGAGCAAGTATTCGATTGCAAGCTTTTGACATGCTGGACCAGCAGATAAGCTTGAACCGTACCGTTTCGGATATCATTACCGATACGCGTACCAATCGATTGGGACGTTATTTCATGTTCACCCTGACATATAAACTTGAAAAGTTTGCGTTGGGTAACCCAAATCAGCAAAACAACTTCCCGGGAGGCATGCGTCCACCAAGAATGTAACTGTTCTTTAATAATTTGTTGTAGAGGCGGTCGTGGTTTTTATGAACTACGGCCGTTTTGTTTTGAATTGTGTAGCTTTGCATCCGAGAATTTAATATTCTCCTTGATTTTAAAGTTTGAAGTTTAAGGTTTAAAGTTTCTCCCGCTCGCGCAAATGCTGTGGGTGTTGGGCTGTGGATTGGCTTACTTTTTGACTTCTAACTTTTGGCTTTTTTATTTTTGAATTCTGACTTAATTGAAGATATGGAATATGAAATTATCCAACTGGATAATGGTATTCGTGCCGTTTTTCACTATCAACCTTCTCCCATTACCCACACCTGTTTGGTGGTAAACGCAGGATCACGTGATGAGAAGCCAGGAAAATACGGTGTAGCGCATTTTATTGAACACCTGCTTTTCAAGCAAACAGAAAAGCGTTCGACACAACAGATTCTAAATCATCTGGAAGCTGTTGGAGGCGACCTCAATGCCTATACAACAAAAGAATATACGTGCGTGCACGCATCTGTATTGAAACCGCATCTCAGCCGAGCATTGGATCTCTTCGAGGACATCATTTTTCACTCGACGTTCCCAGAGGTAGAAATGGAAAAGGAAAAAGGTGTCATAGCCGATGAAATGGCCTCCTATCTGGATAGTCCCGAAGAATCTATCTTGGACGACTACGAAGATCTTGTTTTCCACAACTCGGGTTTAGGACATAATATTCTCGGATTGGAACAAGACCTTATGGCTTTTCAGCAAAATGACATCCGCGACTTTCTGTCCGAAAATTACAGAACCAACGAGATGGTCATCGGTATCACGGGGGATTACGAGGTAAGGACAGTGGAAAAGTGGTTACGAAAATATTTTGATCCGATAAAGGAACAAACTTCCCAGCGCTGGAGACAACCTGTTCTATTGAATCCATCAGCACATGTAGCGTTGGGCAAACCCATCAACCAGGTACATTATATGTTGGGCGCACAGGCTTACAGTATCTTTGACGATAGAAAAACAGGACTATTGGTGCTGAACAATATGTTAGGTGGATTCGGCATGAGCTCCATTTTGAACCTATCCATTCGTGAAAAACACGGAATTGCCTATACTATCGAGTCTAATTATTCTCTTTATTCGGACACGGGCCTTTTTACCATCTATTTGGGAACAGATGCTGAAAAGGCTGATAAAGCTAAGAAACTCGTCTTTAAAGAACTTGACAAACTAAAAACAAAGGGTATTTCGGAAAATCAATTGCTAAAAGCTAAAAATAAATTTAAGGGACAAATCGCCCTTGCCGAAGAAAATCGTATGAGCATGATCATTGCCGTGGCAAAAAATATCATGGATTACAATCGGGTAATTACGCTCGAAGAAGTTTTTGAAAAGATCGATGCCGTGTCTATTAAGGAATTACTACACATTGCACAAGATATTTTTGACGACAAAAAATTGACATCCTTGACCTTCTATCCGGAAAGTCGGTAGACTTTTTCGCGCTATACTATACGAATAGAAAATCCCAAATGCCTTTTGGCATTTGGGATTTGGATGATATACGCTATTGTTTTGAGGCTGTTCGAAAAAAAATTAAAAATCCTGTTCCCTCCACGGACCATAGAAATCATCTATAGAACTTTCCACTGGTTTGTAAATAGTCCTAAATTTCAATGTTCCAGCATCTACAATATCAAGTAACTCCACTTCTCTGACATATGGTGATATAACTATAGTAGCAGAATCAGTCGCACTAATTGGATAAACAATCTCTGTTCGTTGCATCGACGTAAACACGGTTGGATCTTGTGGCAAACCAGATTCTTGTAAAAAATGCATCGTTCTGACACCATCTTTTGTCGTAAATTGGTCAAAAATCCGATTACTTAATGTGCTGATGTACCGGGGGCCATAGATGCGTGCGGAAGCCTCCGCAACATTGGAAGTTTCTCCTATTTGTGAAACAGAGGAAACAGCGGTGAGCAAGGTAGCTTCCGCCAAGTCTTCTATCAAGACTTCTTTAAGCTTTCCGTAATCTTGTTCCTGTACATCGATGTCTATTTCGGAAATCTCGGCACTCAACGATGTGCTATACGTAACCGCCAATTTTTTCACTCTTCTGTCGGGACCGACAATGAATTTCAAAATAGCTCTATTGTTTCCCGGCAGTACTTGCAGGGAATCTACCATTCCCGGTTTGGCCGTTTCAGCTTGGTCTAAAAAATCTTTGTAATAATGGTCGCTTGACCTACCGCATCCGGACAAATGGAAGAGCAACGCCGTCCAAACTCCTAAATAAATTATCTTTTTCATCTCCAAACAATTATAACTGACCAAACAATCTTAACTCAAAAATAAAGAAGTTACTCGACCCTTCGTAAGCTCCGTTCCATGTCGCATAGTTTTTAAAGCGAATGTACCTGAACTTTTCATACGCCATGGGGTCGGGGAACTCGTACGTCTCTCCATTATCACGTATATTATTCTGTTCGGCCGTTGTAGCCGGCACACCAAAGCCAAACCCAGTAGGTCGTTCACTGACAAAACGTCCCAATGAAGTCCATGTCTCATCCCATTCTCCTGAAGGGTTAGGGGCATTGCTTCCGAAAATTTCAAAATCGTAAAGATGGGCAGGACCATAGACATCTGCTAAAGTGCTATATCGTGTAGCCCATATCTGCATACGACTCAGAATGACCGGAATTCCTAAATCCAACGTAATAGAATTGGGCAGTTCAATATTAGGCGCTGTCGACAAATAACCTGCATTGGTATTTCCATCCCAGATTCCCGTAAATGGAAAACCACTTGCTCTCACCGCGGCATCGTTTGGAAGATCAAATCGTTTAAAGCCATTGGTGGGAATGGGAACCTCTTCGATGGGGGTCAGATTTAACATAAGTGTATCGGAAGTATGATCCCAACGATCTTCAATGTAAATACCAAAATCGGTCGAACGAGCTTCTTGGCCACGTATACGAATGGTCCCCTCTGCGAAATTGGTATAGGCATTATCTACATTCTCCCACTCTCCTTCTTCGTTTTTACGGATAATCCGAATAACGATATTGGCCCTCGTTTCATTGATATAATTGACGTTAAATCCTCCAAATGTAGTGATAACGTCCTCATTTTCTTGCATTCTATCCAAAACCAATAAATAGGGCGGTCTCAATACGTCTACTTTCACCTTTAAGGGCTCGGATTCTATCTCACCAACGGATACGGAACGGAGCTCTACCTCATATTCTCCTTCCACGCCAAAGCCATCCACAGTGACTTCATTTTTGTAGATGGATGCTTTCGTCTCGCGAAGGATACCATTGTCAAGGTAGTAAGTTGCCTTAATGTACCTTAAGTCGTCAGATTCGGGCAAGTCGTATTTAATAATAGCACCACCCGATATGGGAACAACCTGCACGTTGGAAACATTGCCGGGTGTTTCGCCGATTCTATTTACGGTAATTCCGTAGTCTTCTTTGCAACTCTGTGCAAAGGACAATACTGATAGCATACCTGCGTATACCAACAGCCTTTTATAAAATATCTTATTCATTTGCATGTCTCTGCTTAAATTTTACAATCTGTTATATAGGCTTCCCCTACCACCCCGGATTTTGCTTCAGTTTAGGGTTGCGTCTAAGCTCATCAAGGCTAATTGGCCAAAAATAATCTTTGGTCGTAAAAATCCGAGTGTAAAGGGCGCGAGGTCTATAAAACGGCGCTGGAGTTCTTTGTGCTACGTCCCATCCCAAGATGGTCGTATTCAGTTCTCCTATCGCATCTTTCCATCTTCTCAGATCCCAAAACCTTTTCCCTTCAAACGCCAGTTCTATCGTACGTTCCCGCTTAATAATCTCCCGTAGGCCTTCTTTAGTGGTTGGTTTATTCGGTTGTGTTGAATATGTAGCCCACGAATCTACAACTTTTTCTAATCCAGAACGCATGCGGACGCTGTCAACGTAATTGTATACTTCTTGTGAGGGGCCTGCGCTTTCATTCAGCGCTTCGGCATACAATAAATATAAATCGGCTAACCGGATGAGAGGTATCGCGAAGAGTCTCGCGGTATAGGCATTACTAGCTCCATATGAATTTTCATAATTCACATATTTTTTCACCATATAGCCGGTAATCTGATTGTTGATAACGTTGTAGTTTGAGACGTTTCCACCTTGCTTATAATTCGTAATCGTATTCGCACTGGCGGCGGCATTGTCATTGCCCTGAGATAACATAAAATATCGTCCTCCATCGATAGACATGGTTCCATAAAACCGAGGCTCTCTGTCCAAGTGAAATTTAACGGTTGTATAGCCAACTTGTAGATCAAACTTATATTGATCCTCATTAGGGACTGTAACTAGTTGATAACGATCACCGTAAGGATAGGTATTATCTTCTTCGATAGGCACACCGTTTTTAGAGTAGAACTTATCTGCCATGTTTAGTGTGGCCCCCATAAAACTCGTAATATTACCGTTTGAGGTGGTGTTGGAGTTAAGGCCGCGCGGATAAAAAGCCGCCTGGAAACTCGCTGTAGCCGTATTGCGGGTATCGTACCAAATGCCTTCGGAATTGTTGTCCGACTCATTGAAAGCCGTTCTTAAATTCATTTGGTATGCAGTATACGGCGAATTGACGGTTATATTAGCTGGTTGCACCCATTTGTTCAACCGTTTCCCATTTGACTGAGCGAATTCAACAGCTTCTTTGCATGCTTGGGCAGCTCTCGTCCATTTAGCCTCGTCATAGACCTGGTTAAACAGTGGGATGCCTGATTCATCTACCAACGAAGCCATATCTGTATTCCCATTGAAAAGCGGGCTGGCAGCTTCTACTAAAATCTGTGCTTTAATGGTTTTAGCGATAATCTGTGTTATCCGGCCGATAATCTGATTCCCTTCTCCGCTCGCCTGCTCACTGGCCATTAGGTTAGCCATCGCTTCGTCAATCAGGGTCACAATATAGTCGAAACCTTCGTCTACAGGCACACGGGGTTCGTGCATTTCACTCGGATCCGCATAAACCGACAGGTTTTTATCCCTAATAATAATCGGGCCGTAAGCACGTAGGAGTAAAAAATGATAGTAAGCCTTCAAGACTTTTACTTCCGATGCCCACATATCCTTCTCATAATCCTCCATATCTGGGACAGCATGTATCCGTTCAAGGAAAACATTGCAGTCGTATATAGCCTGCCAATAACTTCCCGAAGCATTGCTTCCCCACCAATTTAAGAGCGGTGAATTGGCATTTTGCTGCCCCATGGCAATATACCAGTTAGGATACGAATTGGAAGAAAAGTTTGCCGTCGAATTAAGCCAAAATTCATCCGCCGATAAATATCCCGGATTCTGGCCTAATGAAGATGCGGACGGAAGCCTATTGTAGCAAGTAGCTAAATACCGTTGCGCCATAACACGGAGATTAAACGCTTGGTCAAGTACCGGAACGTTATCGGGGACAACATCGATAAACTTATCGCAGGAGGTGCCGATGAACAGTAGCGGTAGTACGAATATTTTAATTAACTTTTTCATAATTTCCCCTTTACAGATTAACATTTATACCAAAATTGAAAACACGTTGTAATGGATAGGCCAAGCCGTTTCCACCCATTTCCGGATCCCACAACTTAAAGTTACTGAAACTGAAAAGGTTGGTTGCACTTAAATAGAGGCGTAGATTCTGTATCTTATAACGCTTCAATTTTTCGCCTTTTAGGTTATAACCGAGCTCTGCCTGTTTCATACGAAGAAAATTTCCGCTCCGCATCCAAAATGTACTTGTTTGGGTATTGTTTGCGGTGGGCATTTGACTTAAACGAGGCCATTGTGCGTATACATCTTGGTGCTCTTCTGACCAATAACTATCGGCCCAAGCCTGGAAGACGGCGTTTGGTGCATACACGTTTCCGAAAGGAGCAACTCCATACGTATTATTCGAAGCATTATGATAAATAGGATTAATAAACAAAGATGTCCGCGCATTCCCCGAGAAGAAGAAAGAGAGGTCGAAAGCTTTGTAACCGGCGCTTAAACCAAAACCATAAGTGATTTCCGGGACGGTCGGGAAGCCTATGGGTACAACATCGTCCCCATTAACTACACCATCCTTGTTCACATCCACATACTTAATATCACCTCCTAATACCGCTTCGCCACCAAATAGCTGAGCAGGGCTATTAGCCACTTCCGCATCGTCAATAAAAAGCCGTTCGGCGATATATCCTCTCGTTTGGTTGGCGTGAAGTCCTATCCGGGACAAATAATCGTATGCATAGCTTGGTTCATCATAGAAAACATATTCGCCAGTAGCATAGGTAAATGTTCCCCGACCCTGAAGCCAAAGGTCTTGATTCAGGCTTTTAGTATACGACAATTCGGAATCAAATCCCCAACTCTTATATTCACCCAAATTTGCCAATACAGATGCCTGCAAGCCAGCTGATGCAGGAATTCCTCCGCGAGTCTGTACGATATTGTAACGGTATTGCCTATAAAAATCTCCCGTAAAGGATAAAGCCCCGGCAAATAAACCTAAATCTATACCCAAATTAGACTGTCTCGAAATTTCCCATTGCACATAGGGGTTCTCGTATCTGTTTATCGATACACCCGTAAAACCGTCGGTAGCCGATGTAGGCAACCCAAACGTATAGCCACGACTGGCGTTATTCAAGTTAACGTCAGATAGATAGAAGAACCGCATATTGCTGATGTTATCGTTACCTACCCAGCCGTGTGTGAAGCGGAAACGCAGATTACTTACCGTAGGAGAAAGACTCTCCATAAAGCGCTCTTTGCTCACGGTCCAGGCTAAGCCAAAGGACGGGAAAAAACCCCATCTGTAACTTTGGGAGAACCGCTCCGAACCATTGTATCCAAATGTAAACTGTGCATAGTATCGTTCATCATAGGCATAGGTGGCGTTACCAGAGAAGCTCACATTGCGAAATGGCAAGGTATTGATCAGCGAAAATTCATCAGGCGTGATAATACGGTCTCGGATTGTACCTATTAACATCGCTGTAATCCCATGCTTATCGTTAAACACACGATTATAATTCAGCTGTGTCTCGGCATATGTAATAGCCTCTTGGTCCCTCTTACCGGGATTGAAACCAAGGTATTCCGTTCCTTGCTCCGGATTGATAACCATAAAATTATCTACGATTCCCGTATCCAGATTCTTAATCGGTGTATAATAAAATGGATTATATGTCCGCGACTGGTCGAAATAAGAGTTTCGCGTAAGGTTCAACAATCCCCTAAAATTGAGCCCTTCGGTAATAAACTTCAAATCCTGATATAATTCGGTCTGGAAAGAAAGATTACTTCTTCTTCTTTCGGAATAGCCTTTTACAATTTCTGCATACGCATTCAGATATCCTCCTTCTCCGAAATTACCAAACATTGGATGCGTGATCCATGATAATTTTTCAGGTGGCGTGTAAACTGGCTGAAATAGAACGGGGTTGGATCGCAATGCTGCTCCATATGCTGCCGTACCAGAAAGTGGCGGGCCATTATAGTTTTGTATGTTAACTAAAGCTCTCGCTACCAAGCGTGTAGTTTTAGTGACATTCACATTTACATTAGTCCTCAAATTTGCTACATTGAAACGAACATTGCTATTAAAATCATTGATCGGTTCTATTTTGAGCAAACCATTATCGCTTGTAAGATTTCCACTGACATTGTACGTAGCAATTTGCCCACCACCAGAAAGGCCCAAATTATAATTTTGTGTAGTGGTTACCCTTTTGGTGATAAAATCTAACCAATCTATTGCAGGATATAATATTGGATCATCCCCTGCCATTGTCCGGTCGATTTTTTCCAAGGAATAAACGCCTTCATTATCTTTGTCAAGCGGGTTTCTGGTCAAAATGGCCTCCCTGTTCATTTTCATAAAGGTTACAGGATCGGCGATTTCCAAGTTTTTGGTGGGAGCCGATATTCTTTGCTCGGCCCTAAAGTTGATCTTTGCCGGACCTTCTTGTCCCATTTTTGTGGTGACAATGATTACACCATTTGCACCTCTTGATCCATACACTGCAGAAGCGGTAGCATCCCGCAGTACGCTGAAGCTCTCCAAATCATCCCATGGAATACGCGCGAGATCATCAACCGTCACTTCCATATTGTCCACCAATATGAGCGGACGCTGGCTTACGCCAAATGTTCCAACACCTCTGATAAAGAAGTCGGCATTATCCAAGCCCGGTTCCCCACTACGCTGAAAAGATACCATACCGGCCACACGGCCTTGTAAAGCCGTTGTGAGGTTACTTGCCGGAACCTGCAATTCTTTTGGTGAAATAGACGTCACAGAGCCTATCAAATCCCTTTTTCTTGCACGCTGACCGAATGCCGTAACAACGACCTCCTCAATACCTTGTTCATCTTCCAATAATACTACATCAATAGTCTGCCTACCAGCAATAGGAATTTCCTGTTGGACGTAGCCGGTCATACGAAAAACTAATACAGAACTCGAAGGTACGTTCAAAACGAAAAGTCCGTTGAGATCCGTTGTCGTTCCCGTACTTGGCTTTTCTTTTAAAAAGACCGATACGCCGGGCAACACATTGCCCAAGCTATCTTTAACCGAACCCGATATTTGAATCTGCCTATCAGCCTTTAATGGCTGTGTGTGTCGGGAGATGGGCAACTCTCCGGCGGCAAGCATGTTAGGTAGCGAAGCAAGTGCTAACATGCAACCCAGCACTGCCATGGAGAGGATTTTTTGAAGACGGTTTACTTTAGGAAAGCGTTTTTCCGGCTCCAAAAACCTAAGCTCCAAAACATTCCGCTTGGGAAAATGATGGTGTAGAAATTTCATTACGTCCATTGATTTAAAGATTAGTTAGTTCATAAACTTTTTCAATTAATGCTCAATTCTAAAGCTTTTTTATTGAATAAATTATAGGCAAACGTTTGCGTGACTAACGAAAACGTTTGAAATCAATAGCAGTGTAAAGGCAGGTAATAGACAGATTTTCTGCATAATTCGTAACTTAGCCCTATGCTATTGTCCACTTTTCAGCGAGAATTCATCGAAGCAGGATGCGACGAAGCCGGCAGAGGCTGTTTAGCTGGGCCAGTATTTGCCGCCGCAGTTATTTTTCCTCCGGATTATGACAATCCGTTATTGAATGACTCCAAGCAACTATCAGAGAAAAAACGGATGGCCCTGCGGCCCATTATTGAGAGAGAAGCGCTGGCTTTTGCTGTGGCCAACGTATCTGCCGAAGAAATCGATCGTATCAATATCTTGAATGCTTCTTATCTAGCTATGCATCGCGCATTGGACCAATTGAAGACAAAACCGGCTTATATCATAGTCGATGGAAACAGGTTTAGATCTTACCGGGAAATCCCGCATCAGTGCATCGTAAAGGGCGATGGCAAATATCTATCTATTGCCGCGGCATCTATACTGGCCAAAACGTATCGAGATGAGTACATGGATAAGTTGGCACAGGATTTTCCGCATTATGATTGGCTTTCCAACAAAGGCTATCCGACCATCAGGCATCGAAACGCGGTTCTTAATTTTGGCCTGTCACCCCACCATCGCAAGACGTTTAGGATAACTGATCCACAGTTGAAGCTTTTTTAATATCCTTAAAATACGGGAATGATACCTGTAGATAGAACTGTGCTATATGTACCTATCTATGTGAGAGATGGTGCACTGACGGTGAGTTCCGATTCTTGGGATAGGATAGCCACAAAAAGGATTTCCTACTATTTTCAAACAGCTTCTTATGGACGTAGCGCATCGTACAAAATCTCTACTGGATGGAAGGCCCGCACGTCGACACCTTCCGAAATTTGATGTCGACAGGACGCCCCCGGAGCAACGACAATTGTATCATTATTTTTGGCACGAATAGCCGGAAACAACACGAGATTGCCGATATCTTGTGAAAGTTGATAATGCTCTTTCTCGTAACCAAAAGACCCGGCCATACCACAACAACCTGAGGGGATAATCCTTACCGAATAACCCATCGGGAATCCCAAGACCTCGGCAACTTTATCTTGCAGTCCCCAAGCCTTCTGCTGGCAATGGGCATGCAATAAAATCTCTTTTCTATCCCGAACAAACATCTCTTTTGAGAGTCTTCCAGCATGTATTTCGCTATGGAGAAATTCCTCTATCGTCAGGGCATAACGCGCTACATGTTTTGCTTTATGGATAAGTTCTTCGTCTACCAAATCTACATATTCATCCCGAAAAGTCAAGATGGTCGAAGGTTCCACAGCCACCAAGGGCCTATGCTCATCCAGCAAATCAGAAAACAGGCTAACATTTTTGTTTGCCAATTGTTTCACTTCTCTAAGAAAACCTTTAGATACCAGCGCACGACCACTAAACTCATGCGGAACATGCAACACTTCATAACCCAACGTTTCCAATAACAAGATGGCCTTTCGACCTATTGCTACCTCATTATAATTCGTAAATTCATCAAAGAAAAAATAAACTGTTCGCTGTCGCTTTCCCTGTTGCTTTTTGCGTTTTGCAAACCAATGGGCCAACGATTGTGAGGCTACCTGTGGCAATCGCCGTTGGGATGCAAAGCCTAATATTTTTTTAATTAAAGGAGATAAAATTCTGTTGGATATCGTCCAATTGTAAAGTGTCGGAAAGTAGGAGACCAGCCTGGTCATCTGATCTACATGTCCGATCATCCACGTGCGAAACGGAACACCATTAGCATCATGATAAGCTTGCAGAAAATCTGCTTTGAGCTTAGCCATATCCACACTGGAAGGACATTCAGACTTACATCCCTTGCAACTGAGGCATAAGTCCATTACCTCTTTAATCTCCTGATGGTCGAACGGATTCTGCTTTGAGGAAGTGGTCAACATTTCCCGTAAAATATTGGCTCTTGCTCGGGTAGTATCTTTCTCATTGCGCGTAGCCATGTACGAAGGACACATCGTCCCCCCCGAAAGTTCGGTTTTCCGACAATCTCCGGAGCCATTACACTGTTCCGCATGTTGGAGAATGTTCTGGCCATTATAACGGAAAACGGATGGAATCGCCCTTTGCTGCTTTCCGGCTTCGTAGCGTAAGGATGTATCCATAGCAGGCGTATCTACGATTTTGCCGGGATTGAATATTCCTTGCGGATCCCAGGTCTTTTTAATCTCCTGTAATAACCGGTAATTGTGTTCGCCAATCATCAGGGCAATAAACTCGCCCCGCAACCGGCCATCGCCATGTTCACCACTGAGCGAACCCCGATAACGCTTCACCAGTTTGGCAATTTCCGTGGCAATTGCCCGAAATTGCTGCTGACCATCTTTTGTCTTGAGGTTGATAATGGGCCTTAGATGCAGTTCTCCTGTAGCCACATGGGCATAATGCACCGAGTATAGTCCATATCGGGCCAAAATCTCATTGAATGCGGCAATGTAAGAAGGAAGATCTTCCACATCCACAGCCGTATCCTCGATGACCGCAACAGGTTTTTCATCCCCCGGAATATTGCTCAACAAACCCAGACCGGCTTTTCGAAGGTTCCACACATTTTTCTTAGCGCTTCCCAATACCAAGGGAAAGGCATAACCTAGCCCATGGGCACGCATATCATCTTCCACCAATTTCACCTTGTTTCGGATATCGTCTTCATCCACCCCATCATACTCTATGATTAATATTGCCATGGGATCTCCCTTGACAAAAAACCTATTTTTGGATTGCTCCAGATTATTCTTAGTGCACTCCAAAATATAATGGTCCATCAATTCAGAAACCAAGGGTCGATGCTTCAAAGCAATCAGGTTGGCCCGCAAGGCTTCATCTACGCTACGAAAGTGGACACAAAGCAAACCCGAAGGGTTTTGGGGTCTTGGTACTAAACCCAACTTGATGTTCGTGATAAAAGCCAATGTCCCCTCAGAACCACATATCAACGAACAAAAATTAAAGGGTTTTGTTCCTGCCGTAAAAGGATCAGTCTCCAACAACAGATCGATGGCATAGCCTGTATTTCGACGATCAATGCTGGATTTGGGAAATTCCTTTCGGATTTCTTCCTGATTCTGGTAATCACTCAACATCGAGCGGATATGTTTGTAAATGCTACCTTCTAGCGTCGGACGTTCACATTTTTCACAGAACTCATCAAATGAAAGCGATTTAAATGTCACAAGCGACCCGTCGCTCAACAAGGCTTCTACTTCAAGCGTATGTTCTCGTGTACTTTTGTAGATCAATGAGTTGGATCCACAGGAATTGTTACCAACCATCCCACCTATCATGGCCCGGTTTGCCGTAGAAGTTTCCGGACCAAAATACAATCCATAAGGTTGGAGGTACATATTCAATTCGTCACGAATCACGCCCGGTTGTACGCGAACCCATTTTTCGGCTTCGTTGACTTCCAAGATTTGTGTAAAATACCGCGATACATCAATGACAATACCTTTTCCCACCACCTGCCCGGCAAGAGAGGTGCCCGCTGTCCGGGGAATCAAGGATGTTTGGTAGTCTCTGGCAAAAAAAATCAGTTTTCGAAGATCCTCAACTGTTTTAGGAAGTGCCACGGCCAAAGGCAATTCTCGATAAGCAGATGCATCTGTAGCATACAGGATACGCATCTTTTCATCCCAAAACAGCTCGCCCTCCAAGCTTTCGTTTAATTTCCTCAACAACACTTCCCAGTCCATCCCATCTTATGCTATTTGTTATCCTTGATTTGAGAGGTATAGGTGCTTTCAAAAATCTTGTCGGCATTATCGGTCTCAAAACCATCTCGACGGTGTTCGGGTTTCAATTCTCCTTTCGGTATTTCCTGAAAAGCCGGCAAAGGGCTTCTCTCTGCAAATTCCACATAGCTACCGGCAATCTGCAATACCTTCCCATCCGAAAAATGTGCATCATAGAGCGCCGATACAGTACTGCTTTGGCGCAATAATCCGTCGGCACTGGTTTTAATTTTTCCACCAGAGGTATTCAATTTGACACCAATACTTTCCAAAAAAGCATTAAATTCTTCCAAGGTATTATACCCTTCTTGCAATTCATGGATACTTATGGTATAATGATTCAGATAATACCGATTATAAATAACCCAAGCTGCATATTCACTCTCTTCCAAAAGCGTTTGATATTCTGTCGAAGTAGGAAGCCCCCACAACGGTTTTTGCAAAAAAGCCGCTACCTGTTGTCCATTGGACAAATCCAGGTCATCCACAGGGTCGGAAGTAATCGGCTCCGTATATTTTTGGATAATGGCCTGTGCAGCTTCACTTAGATCAGAAACACGCAACTCCGATACAAAAATGCGCGGATATGCCGTGGTGGGTGGCGAATACCAATAGGCATTCAGTTTTTTCCCTTCAAAATAATAGTAATCCCGGCGCGTATATCCATAGGCCAAAAAGATTTTTTCAAAAGAAGCGATACCTAGATTCGGAACACCGAGTGTCCGAAAAGCAATATGATCATTTACAATATCGCTTTGTGCCGCGATAACGTTTTTTTCCAATAAACTATCGGTAATTTTGGACACATCGGCTACATGCCGGCGATAATGTTCAAAAAGATCATTTAAAACAATATCCAAAGGTTTTTGCTCATCGAAATGCATAGCCTGAAATATTAAAGGTTTATTTGTCTATAAATTTATAGCAATCATTCGGAAAAACAAAATAAACAAAAGAGAAAATTCTATGATTTAACAAAAATTATGAATAAACGAAGGGGTCAAAGCTCTTCCATCAGAATTTTCTCCAACTCTTCGGGGCTAAGATTCATATTGACGTTTCCATCTTTAGCCAAAGAAATTTCTCCGGTTTCTTCGGATACCACAACGGCAATAGCTTCTGAGACTTCGGTAACCCCTATAGCCGCACGATGACGCAGGCCAAACTGCGGGGGTAGGTCTTCACTATCCGAGAGAGGCAATACGCAACTTGCCGTCATGATCCTAAAATCGACAATCACCGCAGCTCCGTCGTGCAAAGGACTATTTTTAAAGAATATACTTTCCAGCAACCGCTTGGAAACTGGAGCATCAATGTACACACCACTAGATTGGTAATATTCCTCATCAAAATAGCGGGAAAAGACCAATAGCGCACCTGTTCGGGATTTGGACATGCTTCGACAGGCTTCAATAATGGGTTTTAACTGTTCGGCATTATCGATCTGCGAATTTTTCTTGTTTCCCAAAAAGGACCAAAAAAACTTCTTCCTGCGCAACGAGATGTTTTTCCCGATATGGATCAAAAAACGTCGGATTTCTTGTTGGAAAACTACGATAAGGGCGATAGAACCCACAGAAATAAAACCGCCGAATATCTCGGTGAGCAAACGCATTTCCATTTGCTTCACCACTAAATAAATGCCATAGAACAGTCCAACACCTATCAGGATGTTAACTGCAATGGTCCCTTTTATCAGGCTATAGATATAATAAATAATAATAGCGACTAATAGAATGTCAATGACATCCAATAGTCTAAAACCACTTAAAATATCTAAATCAAATCCACCCATTGTCGTAGGTTGCAATTTATGAAAAATCCGACAAGATTTATCTAGTTGTTCCTCTAAAATCCGTAATTTTAGGATACTTTTGTAAATAATCGGGAAAACATGACAAAATTATCCGTTAACATCAATAAAATTGCAACACTTAGAAATTCACGCGGCGGGAACGTGCCAAATGTGGTGTCAGCAGCGTTAGCCTGTGAACGATTTGGCGCACAAGGGATCACTGTGCATCCCCGACCAGATGAACGTCATATCCGCTATCAAGATGTCTACGATTTAAAAGCCGCCATATCGACTGAGTTCAATATTGAAGGAAATTGCCAAGAACAAAAGTTTATCGATCTGGTCCTCGCCAACAACCCTACTCAAGTAACGCTCGTACCGGATACCTTACATCAAATCACGTCCAACCATGGCTGGGACACCATTCAACACCGAGATTACCTCACCGATATCGTCAAGCGATTCAAGGATAAGGGTATTCGTGTATCTATTTTTGTGGATCCGGATGTGGATATGGTAGAAGCTGCAGCCGAAACGGGTACCGACCGAGTCGAGCTGTATACGGAAGCCTATGCCGCCAAATTTGGCTTTGATAGCGCAAAAGCCATTGAGCCTTATTACAAAGCTGCAAAAAAGGCCCAGGAAGTAGGATTGGAGCTGAACGCCGGTCACGATCTGGACCTGAACAACCTTCAATATTTTAATGAACATATCCCTGGGCTATTGGAAGTGAGTATTGGCCATGCCCTGATTGCCGATGCGCTGTATTTAGGCATGGAAGAAACCATTAAACGCTATTTAGCCGCATTGAAAGCATAGTTTATAGCCTACAATATCGTTCCGGTTTTTCTGCGTCAGAAAGCTAAAACTGATATTTCGGCTATCAATAACAACTCACTATATAAAACATGATAAAAATTTACCTTCTGCTATTAACCGGAGCTCTTTCCTTGAGCGCCGTCTATTCCCAGGAAAAAACCAACTTGGTAAAGTTGAATCTATTTCCATTGACGGCAGGAAATCTATCCATAGAATACGAAAGGCCCATTGCCAAACGCATTACGGTGAATGGGACACTAAGTTGGCGACCACAAGCAAGCCTGCCTTACAAATCTATTTGGGAATCTATCGTGGAGGATGAAGAAGGTGTATTGGAAACAGCAAAATTGGGAGCTTTCTCCATGACACCGGAGGTTCGGTTTTACTTGGGGAAAAAAGATGTCTTCAAGGGTTTTTACATTGCTCCATTCATCAAGTACTCCCATTATAATGCAAAGTTAAATGTCTCTTATGATGACGAATTTGGTGTGGAGAAAAATTTACCAATCGAAGGCGGGTTAAATGCTTTAACAGGTGGCTTTTCTGTAGGAAATCAATGGCATTTGAGCAAAAACCTATCGTTGGATTGGCGAATTATTGGCCCTAACTATGGTTTTAGCAACGGAAAATTTGAAAGCAAAACAAACTTGAATTCCATAGAGCAACAGGAAATAAGGGAACAATTAGGTGATTTAGATCTGGTCATCGTCAAAACAGAACTCGAGGTGAACGGAGACGGTGCAACACTCCGCACCAAGGGCGGCTTTACGGGAATACGCACGGCACTTTCCATCGGCTACCGTTTTTAGAACGGAATATGGTTACATTTGTATCTATGACGATAAGTAAAACAAGAATTTTTGCCATTACTGCCCTTGCACTCATCTTGATTGCCTTTTTCACCAATCCTTCCAAAGAGCAGCATGAGCAAGCCATTAAGACTAAGGCCATTGAGTTGCTAAGAGCAGAGGCAGGAACGAAGAATCAGGATGTTGTTGACTTTGGTATCCAATTGTTAGGTCGCACGTTGGTAGATCAATTCATGAAGACACATGTGCACATCGACAATTATTATCTTTTTTCCTTGACGAAAATCCGTTGGAATAACCAGGAAACCATTATCGGAGGGGGCGCTCTTAAGCACATTTGGTTCAGCCCCAAAATAGATGAAAAAGCCTCCGAAATCGTTTCCATTATCAGAGGGCGCTAATGCTTGACATTCTATACCGCGACGAGGCATTGATTGCCGTCAACAAACCGCATGGATTGCTTGTTCACCGCTCGAGCATTGCGGCGGACACTTCCCTCTTTGCGCTCCAGCTGCTACGCGATCAAATTGGACAAACCGTTTACCCAGCCCATCGACTTGATCGGAAAACCGGCGGTGTACTGCTCTTTTCGCTAAGCAAGTCTACCGATGCGCTCATACAACCAATGTTTGCTGAAAAGGAAGTTCAAAAGACATATTGGGCAATCGTCCGAGGTTTTACCGAGGATAAGGCCACCATAGACTACCCCCTAAAAAAGGAAAACGGCACATTGCAGGAAGCCGTGACCCGCTATCAAACCCTTGCCAGAGCCGAGATTCCGTTACCCTTTGGAAAATTCCCAACATCACGTTACTCCTTGGTAGAAGCATATCCCGAAACAGGAAGAATGCACCAAATCCGTAAGCATTTTGCCCATATCTTTCATCCAATTCTAGCCGACAGACCTCACGGATGCAACAAGCAAAACAAATTGTGGAAAGACACCTTTGACATGGACACCATGATGTTACACGCCAAAAAGCTTACATTTAAGCACCCTATTACACAAGAGAACATCGAAATCGAAGCTCCCTTACAAGCCGATTTTGTGAAAACATTAACCATATTAGACATCCAGGTAGAGGCGAGACGCTCCATAGACCCTCTATAAATCTCGTCTTTCAATATGTTTATGTTAAGCAATGTTAAATTGTAACATAATCGATACAATCATGGCAATAAACTAGTCGATTTAACTGTTATTATTCCAAACGAGGTTAAAATTAGTATTTGGAAACAATTAAAAAATTAAAGTCATGAAAAAATTATTTTTAACAGGAATCAGTCTATTATTTGCACTGACACTTACTTTCGCGCAAGAGAAGACCCCGGAGGACAAAGCAAAAGCAGTGGTAACGGAGTTGACAGAGAAATTGACCTTGACAGAGGATCAGCAAAAATCAATCTATGAGATTGTCCTGGACAGCAAAAAATCCAAAGCTGCTCTGAAAGCGGATGCAACTCTTTCTCCTGAAGTTTTATCAGAATCTATCGATAAGCTAAAAGCTACAACGGACGCACAGATTGCCGAAAAATTATCTGATGAGCAAAAAACGCTTTATGAAAAGATTGTTTCGGAACGGAAAAACAAAGAAACACCCGTACCAGTAGAGACACAGGAACAATCTGAAGAACAGCCTGCACAACAATAATGCGATAAAAAGCGTTTATAATAAATCTCTAACATCAAAACCATTCTTGTAAAAGGATGCATTTAGCAAGTGCGTGGTGTCGGTTCGAAAGGTCGACACCACGTTTGTGTTATAATGGCCAAAGGGGCTTGCAATGCTCCGACATCGTAGTGACAATGGAGCGACAAACTGAGCACTACACCAACTCCCTATCTGTTGCAAAATCCACAACCCCTTGCATAGGCCCCTGAAGATCAAATTGTAGGTCTTCGTGCAATTTTTCAAACTTGGTGTAGGTGATGCGTAAGCGTGCTTTTGTATATTCACGAAGCTTCAAGGCCGTATGCACAGCCGATTTGTCAAAAAGACGGGGAAAGCGTTTAAAAGCTTCATTCAAAATATAAATTCGGCATTCCACTTCACTGAACTTGTCTTTGGTCACTTTTTCATGCTCATTGATGACGCCACTCGCTTGCCGAAGAAGGCTATGCAGTTCTTTATAGTAGCTATACATCGGCAAGTTTTTGATGCTATGCCTGCCATCAGCAAAAAGTTCACGAAGATTGGTTTTGAGTTTTTCTATTCGGTCTTCCAGATCCATTTGGTCCTCCAACAACTGAAAATGGAGTTGCTTCATCAGCATTTTGTCTTTTCCCACCAACCGCACCAATAACTTGTCCTTCTCCTTTTGAGGAAGATTCAAAACTGCTTCTTTCAGCTCGGGCTGTTTGTGTAAGGACATGTTGTAAAATTAGAAAGTAAAAATGAAAAAGTAAAAACAATAGTAGAGACTCATAATGCTGCGTCTCTATAAAAGCTCCTTTGATGTGCCATTTTTGTAGCGATATTCCTTCGCCTTTGTTCGTGTACCTGTAGGAATTGTTTCGTGTCTTCACGGAACAGGGGGGGCGACATTGGAGGGGTCGATCTGAATCAGTAAAAAATACCATTATTCCATGTAATCCCACCATTAATTGTGGATATATCACCGTATCTTTGCATCTGATGACAAAAGTTCCTGTTATAGCGCAGTGCTCGGTTTCCGATAGCCCACAAAGCGATGTTACGGTTGAAAAATTGTCCAGCTATTTGGAACGCAACAAGAGCCTTGTTTTTCCTCATCGGCACAATTTTTACCATTTTCTCTTGTTTACATCCGGTGCAGGGCAGCATACTATCGACTTTGATACTTTTGAGGTCGTCCCTTGGCAGATTTATTTTATGGCACCGGGGCAAATCCATACGTGGCGTTTCGAGGGGAAGATGGAGGGTTATGTAGTCAATTTCGAACAGGATATTTTCAAAGCCTTTTTACAACGGCCCGATGAACTGGCACACTTTTCTTTCCTCTCCGGACTGGTCGCAGATGAGGTATTCATGATCAAGAAGGAAGAAAGGGACAGTGTAGTCCAACTTTTGGAACGATTGTTAAAGCATAAACAGGATAAGGCATTCGTTGCCATTTCTTTGTTATACCTCTTTCACATCTTGGAGCAACAGCGCGAACAGCCTGTGCATAAAGGGCCACAAGTCTATAACCATACATTGTTGCGCAATTTTCTGAACTTGGTCGAAGAACATTATAAAAATTTACGGTTACCTAAAGAGTACGCGAACATGCTATACATCACGCCCAATCATTTGAATGCCTTGTGTAAAGAGAAACTAAGTATCTCAGCGGGAGAAATCATCCGTAACCGCATCATCTTGGAAGCAAAACGGTTGTTGGTCATCCAGGATTATGCGATCACAGAAATTGCTTATGATCTGAATTTTAAAGACAATTCCTATTTTACCAAGTTCTTTAAAAAAGGAGTAGGATCAACACCAGAAAATTTTAGAAGAAAACACATTAATATATAACTAGACATGGAAAATAGTACGCCCTATACAATTAGTAAGTTTCAGGCTGCTCGTCAATGTAAATGCCCGCGATGTAGAACAGGACAGATGTTCGAAGGAAACGCTTTCCGCATCAAAGGGCAAAAAATGAATAAGAATTGTCCACATTGTGGCCTCAAATTCGAAATAGAACCCGGTTTTTTCTACGTAGCTATGTTTGTTAGCTACGCTTTAAATGTTGCTCAGTTTGTAACGGCGTGCGTAGCCTTATATGTGTTGTCCGGAGGTTCGGAATCCCCTTGGCTTTATTTAATAGCCTGTTCACTAACGGCCGTCATTCTGTCGGGCTTCAACTTTAGATACGCTAGGGTTATCCAAATGTATTGGTTAACTCCCAATCTACAGTTTAACCCGAAATATTACGGTCCAGCTTATCAACGAACTGTCGAAGATACATCGGCCCGATAAGGGAATATCGTGTTAGAGAGAAGGCGTTCCTTTTCTCTAACACGAATACAAAAATTCCCAATTACCCAATTGGATTCTCTTTTAGGTATTTCTCCCAGGCCCAGGCCGACGCCATCATTTCATCGATGCCCAATGTAGCCTTCCAGCCCAATTGATTAGCCGATTTGGTCACATCTCCCCAAACTTTGATAATGTCTCCTTCACGACGCGGTCCCACAGTATAGTTTAGTTTTTGACCTGAAGCTTTTTCAAAAGCAACAATAGCTTCCAGCACCGAATATCCATTACCTGTTCCGACATTAAAGACATCATAATTCCCATTTGGATTGCCCTTTTCCAGCAATTGGATAGCCGCAACGTGTGCCTTTGCCAAATCCACCACATGAATATAGTCACGGATACAAGAGCCATCCGGCGTATCGTAGTCTCCGCCAAAGACCGTCAATTTTTCGCGTTTGCCAATAGCTGTCTGTGTGATGAAAGGCAACAGATTTTGTGGCACACCGATCGGTAATTCGCCGATGAGTGCAGATTCATGGGCGCCTACGGGATTAAAATACCGCAAGGCAATGATATGGTAATTGTCGTAGGCATGAGCGGTCTCCTCCAAAATCTCTTCAGCAATCTGCTTGGTATTACCATAGGGTGAAGTAGCCTTTTTTACCGGAGCGGATTCCGTTACGGGCAAGACATCCGGCTCGCCGTATACAGTACAGCTAGAGGAGAACACAAAGTTGATCTTCTTTCCCTGATAGGCGTTTAAGAGGTTAATCAATGAAAAGAAATTATTGTGGTAATATTTTAAGGGTTTCTCTACCGACTCGCCAACTGCCTTAGATGCCGCAAAATGGATGATACCGCTGATGTCTGGATTGCCTTCGACAAAATCCTTTACTTTTGCCTCATCACACAAATCAAACTGATGAAATTCGGGTTTTACGCCGATAATTTTTTCGATTTGATCCAAAATCTGGATGTTGGAATTGGAAAGGTTATCAATAATAACAGGCGTGTATCCTGCATGATGAAGCTCTACAACGGTGTGCGATCCGATATAACCTGTGCCACCGGTAACTAAAATTCTGCTCATGTTCTATTCTTGATTGTGATATGTATAATCTTTCTGTACTAATTCTTCATCGGACAAGCCTTTATAATAGGCTATTGTTTTTTCCAAACCTTCTTTTCTGCATACCTGAGGTGTCCAACCCAATAGCTGTATAGCTTTGTTAATATCCGGTCGACGTTGTTTAGGATCGTCAATAGGTAGTGCTTTATACGCAATCTTGGAACGATTTCCCGTCAGGTGAATGATTTCAGCAGCAATGTCATTCATAGACATTTCATCCGGATTGCCAATATTAACCGGAAAGGGGTAATCCGACAATAGCAAGCGGAATATGCCCTCTACCTGATCAGAGACATAGCAAAACGAACGGGTTTGGGTGCCGTCGCCGAAGACGGTTACGTCTTCGCCACGTAATGCCTGCGCGATAAACGTTGGCAAAGCCCGCCCGTCATGCAAACGCATCCGCGGCCCATACGTATTGAAAATACGGACGATACGTGTATCCAATCCATGGAAATTATGATAGGCCATGGTCATCGCCTCCTGAAAACGCTTCGCTTCATCATATACTCCACGAGGCCCTACCGGATTGACATTCCCCCAATATTCTTCAGATTGAGGTGAAACCATCGGGTCTCCGTAAACCTCCGAAGTGGAAGCAACAAGAATCCGGGCCTTCTTCTCTTTTGCCAACCCAAGCAGGTTATGCGTACCTAACGACCCTACTTTGAGCGTCTGAATCGGTATACGCAAATAATCTATAGGACTTGCTGGTGAAGCAAAATGCAGGATATGGTCCAGCTTCCCTGGTATATGCACAAATTTGGAAACATCGTGATGGTAAAACTCAAAATTGGGCGATTTAAACAAATGTTCGATATTACGAATATCTCCGGTAATCAAGTTGTCCATTCCAATGACCTGAAACTCCTCTTGGATAAAACGATCAGCAAGGTGCGAGCCCAAGAAACCGGCCACCCCCGTAATCAATATCCGTTGTCGATGTGCTTGTTTCACGAATTTATTGAATGCATATAGTTGAATCCCTTGACGAAGATAAGCATATTTTTGTAGTAATGTTTTATTCCTTAATTTTGTCTAAAGAAGAAAACGGTTGTTTCTTTGTTGATGTCTACATATCATTGGCCGAATCGAAGGAAAATGAGAAGATGTAGCGTATCTATTGGGCATCCCGAAGTTTCACGACATAACATCTTTATGGAAATAGACTTTGTAATCACTTGGGTCGATATGAACGATCCAAAATGGCAAGAAACGTTTGCCCGTTATTCCGGAAAAATCGACAACAACAAGAACGAGGTATCTGTTGCACGTTTCAGGGATCACGGACTTCTTAAATATTGGTTCAGAGGTGTGGAAAAGTTTACACCTTGGGTCCGAAAGATTCATTTTGTCACCTGCGGACAACAACCCGAATGGCTTAATACGGCACATCCCAAGATACAGATGGTTCATCATGAGGATTATATTCCAAACCAGTTTCTTCCGGTATTTAATTCAAGCCTTATTGAGATTTATCTGCACAAGATACCCGACCTTGCGGAGCATTTTGTGTATTTCAACGACGACTTTTTCATCATCAACCATACACCTAAAGAACGTTTCTTTAAAAACGGAATACCACAGGATATTGCAGCCTTTCGCTTGAACCTCGGGCTATCCCTATGGAGCAAATGCCTAAAAAACAACATCCGGATTATCAACGAGCGATTTGACAAAAAAGAAATCATGCAACGCGACCATTACAAATGGTTCAATCCTATGTATGGAAAGAAAGCCCGCCTTACCAGATTTTTAGCGTGGTATGACAAGTTTATCACCTTGCGCACGCCACACAATGCACAACCCTACCTAAAAAAGACGTTTGAAGAGGTTTGGGATTACGCGGGGAAAGAGCTTACCACTATGTCAACACATAAGTTCCGCTCGCCCGAAGACTATACGCAGGAGTTGTTCAGGACTTGGCAGATTTGCCGATCTGATTTTGAACCTTACAATACCTATCAGGATACCAAGATGTTTCCACTGCTGTTCAGGGCGAAGAAAGCTATTAAGGCGATACGTGAACAGTCTTATTCGCTAGTATGTGTGAATGACAATGAACATATGCGCAATTATGACCAAACCATGCAGGAGGTCGATGATGCCTTTGCCAGTATTTTGTCAGAAAAATCTATTTTTGAGCTTTAAAGATAATCGCCATGGCTAAAGATCCTTTGATTTCCGTCGTCATCCCCGTTTACAATGGCGAAATGTACGTAAAGCCCTGTTTAGAAAACTTGATGGCACAGACCTATAAAAACCTGGAAATTATCGTGATAGACGATGGGTCTACGGATCGATCAGGAGAGATAGCGTCTACTTTTCCCGTCGAAGTGGTTCAGATGCCTCAAAACAGTGGGCTTTCTGCGGCTAGAAATAAAGGAATGGAAGTGGCAAAAGGATCGTATATCCACTTCATGGATGTAGACGATGCCATCAATGCCGACTTCTACAAAGCGCTTGCCGAAGCTATTATGGCAACTCAGGCCGACATCGCGGTCAGCGGTATGATTAATGAAATCAAGCCCCATCGCACTATGCTTTTTCAGGAGCAACGCGTGTTGTCTTCCATACAAGAAAAACTTAAGGCAACCAATGTTGGGAAATGGGGTTACGTCTGGCGGTATGTGTTTCGAATCGATTTCCTAAAGGCTCATCACCTCCGGTTCGAGGAGGGTCGTTTGATTGAAGATCTACCTTTTTCGTTGCCTGCCGTGGTTTTTGCCGATAAGCTGGTGCTCGTTCCGGAGGCGGTGTATACATATATGTTGCGCGAAAATTCCATCATGACCAAGAAGGACAAAGCGCATCGAAAAAGACGTCGGAAAGATCTGCAATATGTGAAAGCTTTTCGACAGGAGTTTGCCCGCAAACATAAAATCAAGATTCCGGGAGTTCCCACTGGACGATTGTCATATTATTACGTCAAGTGGTTCACATAATGTTAGTATTTCTACGGCCTAAACAAAAAAGTTGGGAAAGGGGATAGAGCATAACATTCTACTGTGCTGTTTCGTGTCTTCACGAACCGGGTCGATTGATCGGTATCGCCCTATAAAATTTGCTTGATCTATTCCTACCATTCAAAAAATAATGCCATAAAAAAGCCTACCGCGAGTGCGTGGTAGGCCTTTTGAGTAATATAACAGTGCTGATTAAGCGTTGATTTCCGATGTATACTGATCTGCGGACAACAAGGCATCCACATCTGCAACATTATTTAATTTCACGCGGATAATCCAGCCTTCGCCATAGGGATCAGAGTTGACCAATTCTGGAGAAGCATCAATAGCCTCATTAACCGATAAAACGGTTGCCGTAACAGGCATGAATAGGTCTGAAACGGTTTTTACAGCTTCAACGGTACCGAAAACTTCGTTAGCTTCCACTTCTTCACCAACGGTGTTGATATCGACAAAAACTATATCGCCCAATTCGCGTTGCGCGAAATCGGTGATGCCGATAACGGCCTCATCACCTTCCACACGAATCCATTCGTGATCTTTCGTGTATTTTAACTCTGCTGGAAAATTCATATCTTTTTTCTTTGCCCAAAAATATAATTATCCTTTGATATATACAAAAATTAAACATTTTCACACACCAACTATCATTATAAATCCTATTTTAGTCCTATGAATCCGCAGGTTGACAAACTTTTCCAAATCGCACAAAAAACAGAACGTCGCATCATCGGCTTGATGTCGGGAACATCGCTCGACGGTTTGGACATCGCCTTGTGCACTATAGCACACAGTGGCACAAACACTCAAATGAAGCTGGAAAAATTTGTCACGCTCGACTATCCCAACAGCTTTCGTAATCGTGTCCGGGAAATTTTTGCCAAAAGAGATATTGACCAGCAGACCCTTTGTGGTCTAAATACTTTCATTGGCCTCATGCATGGAAATCTGGTAAAGGAAGCCTTGCACATGTGGCAGCTTACGGCATCGGATATAGATCTCATTGCCAGTCATGGCCAAACGGTTTACCACGCACCACAACGGCTTACCCAAGATAAAAACTATCCGAACAGCACCTTGCAAATAGGAGACGGTGACCACATTGCGGCAACAACCAAAATCATCACTATTGCCGATTTCAGGCAAAAACATCTAGCTGCAGGTGGTGAAGGAGCCCCTCTTGCCGCATATGGTGACTTTTTGCTTTTTACCGACACGGTGGAAAATCGATTTCTATTGAATATCGGAGGTATTTCTAACTTTACCTTTCTGCCCCGTAAAGGATCGGAAAGAAAAGCCTACGCCACAGATCTCGGTCCTGGAAACACCATGATGAATCAGTTTGTGTTTCGTCAGCATGGTTTGGAAATGGACAAAGATGCAGCCCTCGCCAAACAAGGATCAGTGTATAAGCCTTTGCTGACCGCTCTGCTATCCGACCCCTTCCTTCAAGAAGCCTTTCCCAAGACCACAGGTCCCGAGCTATTCAATCTTGACTATTTGGAAAGAGCCCTACAGAAATCGGAAGCAACCGCAATCGCTCCAGCGGATATTCTCGCCACCCTCAATCAGTTTGCTGCAAAAGCTATTTGTGAGGGCATAGCACGAGAAGCCACAGGATTAGATGATGTCGCTGTGTATATCAGTGGTGGCGGTTTGCACAATCCCCTCTTAATCGAAAACATAAAACAAGGTTTGACCAATATAAAAATTAGCTCTTTTGCAACATTGGGTTTTAACCCCGATGCCAAGGAAGCTTGTCTATTTGCAGTTTTGGCCAACGAAACCGTCGCCGGCAATCCAGCAAATGTAGCACATATCCAGGATTCGCCTGCAGTGTGCATGGGCAAAATCTGCTTTCCAACCTGATTGTGGCTTAAATTCCTCAAAACAACAAATCATAATTAAAATTGCTTTCTACACAAAGCATAAAATATAAAAAATGCTTTATATATTTAACAAAATATCGTATATTTGCTCTTTATAGAAAGCAATTATGGAAAGTTTATTATTGGAATTTCAAACGAAAATAGCTCGCACATCTTTAGATATACAACGTTATCTTGTTCATCAAATGGATTTGAACAACCGCCTGATTGCTGTAAAAGGTGCGAGAGGTGCGGGGAAAACGACTTTGCTCTTGCAGATGGCAAAACTGCATTTGCCATTACAATCAACGCTGTATGTGAGCTTAGACCACGTTTATTTTTTTGATAACAAGCTGTACGATTTGGCGAAACAATTTTCCCAATTCGGAGGGACACATTTATTACTCGATGAAGTTCACAAATATCCCCATTGGTCAAGAGAGATAAAACTGATTTATGATAACTTCCCTGAACTTACTATTATTTTCACTTCGTCCTCGATGCTTGAAATCTATAAATCCGAATCAGATTTGAGCCGTAGAGCCGTTGCCTATTATCTGAAAGAATTATCTTTTAGGGAGTTTATCACGTTTGAAACGAAGAAAATATTTCCGGTATATTCGTTTGCTGCAATTTTAGAAAAGCACAATACCATTACAACGGAGCTTATACACGAAATAAAACCTTTGCCGTTATTTGAAAAATATCTGAAAACAGGGGCTTATCCGTATTACAAAGAAAATGAAGCGCTTTACATTCAGAAATTGCAAAACACGATTAACCTCATCATTGAAATAGACATCAATGCGGTGGAAGATGTACAATACGACACGTTGGTAAAACTGAAAAAATTGCTTATTACGGTCGCTTCGAGTGCACCATTTACGCCCAATATCACGAAATTGAGCGAAAAAATAGGTGTTTCCCGCAATATGTTGGTACAAAGCATAAAGATTCTGGAACGTGCCGGATTGGTTAATGAGCTGTACAAAGACACCTCGGGCATCGGTGTATTGACCAAACCTGAAAAACTGTATCTGAACAACAGTAACCTGATGTATGCTTTGGCAAAAGAAAACACGAACATCGGCAATGTTCGTGAAACGTTTTTCTTAAACCAATTCAAAGGCTTGTATGAAATCAACCTTTCAGAAACAGCGGATTTTGTGGTGGACAAGACCTATACATTTGAAATCGGAGGAAAAAACAAAACCAAAAAGCAAGTAGCAAACGTAGCAAATGCTTACGTGGCAAAAGACGGAATTGAAATAGGTTTTGGAAATATTATTCCGGTTTGGCTTTTCGGATTCATGTATTAATTGGTTGAAAATACTAGTGATGCGTTAAAAAAAGTAATTTTTACTATAAACAACTGTTTTACAGTTTGTTAAATACGTTCTTTGATTTTTTGATTTGAATTAAGCAGTAGCTTTGCCACCCTAAAAATGTGGCGATGAATTCAGGAAAGTATGTTTTTTCCCAGCTCCTCCAGTTTATTGACAGGTACGAGTTCGATAAATGTGTAGCAAAGTACGATGGAGATTTCCGCACCCGGGAGTTCAATTGCTGGAATCAGTTTATTCAGCTGTTTTTCGGTCAGTTGACATCCCCGAATTCACTTCGAGACATCTGTGTGTGCCTAAAAGCACACAGGAATAAACTCTATCATCTGGGCATCCGCAAGTACGTGAGCCAATCGACTTTGTCAAGGGCAAACGAAGAGCGGGACTGTAGGATTTTTTCCGATTTCGGGAACTATCTGATAGGGAAAGTCAGACCGATGTACAGTAAAGAGCCGGTGGTGGGCGTGGACATCGATAATGATGTTTTTGCACTGGATTCCACAACGATATCCCTAAGCCTGAAACTGTTCAGTTGGGCACCTGGCAAATATTCGCGTGGGGCAATCAAAGTACACACCTTAATGGATCTCAGAGGCAGTATCCCTGCTTTTATCCTGATCACCGACGGAAAATACCACGACAGTAATGTACTGGATAGCATGGTTGCCACACCCGGAGCTATTTATATAATGGATAAGGCATATATCGACTTTGCTGCCCTGCAAAATATAAATGATTGTGGAGCGTACTTTATCTCCAGAGCCAAATCAACCATGGATTTCTCCGTTGTAGAGAACAATTTCAACCTTGATTGCCGAACAGGCCTGCTAGCCGACAGGACAATCCTGCTGAACGGTTACAAGTCTAAAAAATTATATCCCGGCACACTCAGACTGGTAAAGTACCGTGACAGGGAAAATGATATGGAACTGGAATTCCTGACAAATAACTTCGAGGTGTCTGCACTTGAAATCACGAGACTTTATCGCCATAGATGGCAGATAGAAGTGTTTTTCAAATGGATAAAACAGAACCTGACTATCAAAACCTTGTGGGGGCATTCGGAAAATGCCGTCAACATCCACATCTGGGTTGCTATATGTACATATCTGATTATAGCGATGGTCAAACACAAACTCAAAAGCACGCTCTCTATCTATGAGATTATACAGATATTGGGAGTCTCCGCCTTCGACAAGACACCGATAACTGAATTAATCGCGCAGAATCAAAAAAATCAAAACGTCAAAGAACAAAAAATATGGAACTTATTTGATGCTGAAACTTAACGCATCAGTACTAGGTTGAAAATATAGTTCATGATTCTATTGTAAATGCCGTTATCGGCAAATATACAACAAATATGCGCTAAAAATTTTCTTTACTTTGCCGATAACGGCAAGATGTAAGCGTGTGCCTGTCGAAGAATAAGCACAAGTACAGTTAGTAATCCCCGGCTTCCGATTTCACTGATTACGACCTACTGATCCAAAGCCTGATGAATATACTGCTTAAAAGGGTACATGCTCTGGGCCGTTTCGGCTAACCGTTGAAGGCCCTGTTGATGGGTAATTTCCGCATCTGAAAAGGACCGGTAAAGAATAAAGCTTTTAAGTTTTAGAATCTCAATATGAGGATGATCCTCCATATAGCCAGCTGGCGCGCGTTTCAGTTTGTCCTCAGAAGAGAGTTCCTCTAATTTCCATCCGCCGGCTTTCAATGCTTCTTCCAACCCCTGAACATTGTAATCTATTTCCTGTCGAATGGCATCCAAATGGGTTTTCTCCGGACGCCAATAACCTGCTGCTAAAAAGTTCTTACCCGGTTCAATGTGCAAATAATATTCAGGGCCGTCCAACTTACGTCCGTCCACCGAAATTCCCGCGGCAAACCACGTTTTATAAGGTGTCTTATCTTTGGAAAAACGTGTGTCGCGATAAATCCTGAACAGGCATCTGGAAGCTTGAATATCGGTGTTGATATGTGGATCGAACACCGACATCTCGGCAATCAAAGCGGTAATAAATGCTTTCACATTATCATTGGCCTTATCATAGACTTCTTTATGCGCTTGAAACCATTCGCGTGAGTTATTCTCACGCAATTGTTTTAAAAAATCTACCGTTTGCTTTTCAATTTTCATATTTACATCAACTTTAAAAAAAGATAAACCAATGGTGCCGCCATCAATAAACCATCAAAACGATCCAAGAACCCACCATGACCCGGAAGGATAGTTCCAGAGTCTTTCACGCCAAGATTTCGTTTTAACATAGATTCCACCAGATCGCCTGCTGTACCAAAAACACCAACAATCAAGGCTACTGTCACCCATTCCCACTTTTGCAAAGCGCCAAAATACTGTTCAAGGTTCAGGGCCACCACAACGGCCAGCACAACACCTCCTATAAAGCCCTCCCATGTCTTATTAGGCGAGATGCGTTCAAACAGCTTTGTCCTTCCAAAACTTCTTCCGGCAAGGTAGGCACCCGTATCATTGGTCCAAAGCAAAATCAAGAATCCCAATGGAATGTATTTGTTATAAGAACCCTCGACAAAAGCCAATGCCATGAAAAAGAGAAAAGGTAGCGTGGCATAAATAAGGCCTGTAAGAGTATAGGCAATGTCTTGGATAGGATGAGGTGTTTTTCGGAAAAGAGCGATGAGGTAAATCGTGAAAACAAAAGGAATAATCCATAGCAGATTGCCTACAGGAATATGTCCCCAAAGGCTACAACCTGCCAATCCAGATATAAAAAAAGCGGCAAACGAACCGAACCATCTCAAAGGGCGTGTCTGTTCCGTAGTCACCATTTTATAGAACTCGAAGGCACATAAGGTCGCTATTAACGAGAAGAAAGCTATAAAAACATACGGCCCCAACAGTACCGCAGCAATCAATACAGCAATGAAAAAAAATCCCGTAATCGCTCTAATCTTCATCCCAATCCTCGCTTTGGGTTTCTTCAATTAATTGATTGGCTATTTCCTCATCAGCCTTATTCACAAAAAGATCTATCTTTCCGATCTTAAAAGACGAGTCCTGCTTATTCAGTAAAACGGTGGCGATACCGTTTTCTTCCAACATCTGTTTGCTGATTTCCGCCCGAATCGTATCGGAATATGTACGCAATTTAATCCAATCTTTCTCCATATAGTTGTTTTTTTGTCGAGTAACGATAAAACCAATAGGCAATGGCGACACTCATAATGAAGCTACCAAGATACACAATTATCGGAAAACTGTCGCTGGCCATCAGTTCGGCATACGATTTTCCTTGAGAGGTATAATAGAAAGCCAAGAGCACAACGGAAGCATTATTGACAAAATGCGCCAATACCGGAATCCATATATTTCTTGTCCAAACCAACAAATAGCCGAAGAATAACCCTAGCAGGAAACGGGGGAAAAAGCCATAAAATTGGACATGTATCGCACTGAATATAATCGCTCCTATCCATACAGCGACAGATTCATTTTTGAATATCCGTTTAAGAATATCTTGCAAAGCACCTCTAAAAAAAAACTCTTCTCCAATTGCGGGTAAAACAGCAATGGCCAATAGGTTCAAGAGCAACTTTCCGACATCATCCACCATCACAGCCTGTTGCGTTATCTGAGCCATATTATCCTCTTGTGCACGCATCCATTTTTCGACATCACGTAAGCTGTCCGGCAATTTCATCTGCATGTTCCACTCGGAAATGAGTGACATCAACGGACCAAAGGAAAAAAGAAACAAAATTCCCACAACATATACTTTCCAATATCGCAGGTTTTCACTCGGAAAGATCTGCGAGGCTCTATTCATACGGTGGAAAATATAGGCAGGCAACAGAAACGTACCGATGCTGCTGCTCACAAATAATAAATAGATAAAATAACGATTGGTTGTATAGAGTGTATTCGTGTCGCTCAAAACTGCTTGAATATCATCTGAAACAACTATCCCAACAAGCAGCACGGGAACCTGAACGGCCAAACTGGTCCCTAATGTTATCGCCAATAAAAGAATCAAATCCGACCATGGATTCTTTCGTGCTTCAAATGTGTTCATCGCCTAAAAATACGGAATAAAAACGTCTGTTCCCTGATTTTGAGAAAATCAGGGAACAGATAAAGAACTATTTCACCCGAATGGGATCTTTAGGATCTTTCAGTTCTTTATACGGGTAAGTCTTCATTTCCTCCAACAAGAGATTAATGGTCCTTTCCAATTGCGGATCTTTTCCTTCCAACAGCTCTTTAGGTGTCTGCTCAACAAAAATGTCAGGAGCGACACCTTCATTTTCGATGATATAATTGCCGTTTAGGTCAAATATTCCAAAATTTGGAGAGGTGATTCTGCCCCCATCTAACAAAGGAGGATAGCCAGAAATACCAACCAAAATACCCATTGTCGTGCGCCCCACCAACTTGCCTAATCCTTTGAAGCGGAACATATAAGGCATCATATCCCCTCCGGATCCCGCGTTTTCGTTGATAATCATGGCTTTTGGTCCATAAATGCCGTTCCCAGGTGTAGTGAAACTCTTTCCATCCCGTATTTTCCATCCGGAAATGAGCTCTCTTGAAAGCAGATCGATCACATAATCTGCCACCGAACCACCGCCATTGTTTCGTTCATCCAACAGCAACGCTTTCTTGTCCATCTGCGAGAAGTAGTAACGGTTAAAATACGTATAGCCTTCCTGTCCGGTGTTGGGCATGTATACATAAGCAATTTGCCCATTGCTCAACGCTTCCGTTTTCCGGCGATTGGATTCTACCCAATCCATGCGGCGCAAGGCGATTTCATCCATAAACGAAATCGGACGGACAATAACCTCGCGGGCGCCTGTCAGAGACGCGGTTCCATTCACTTTCAAAATTACCTGCTTGTCGACCGTATTCTCTAATAGTTGATAAATGTTGACAGACGGATTTAAATTGATGCCGTTCACCGCAACGATGTATTCACCCTCTTGGATGTTCAATCCCGGTTCGGCTAAGGGGGCTTTGAAGGAAGGATTCCAATCCAAACGTGTGTAGATTTTGGCTATTTTGTAGCCTCCTTGCGTTGCCGCGAGATCGGCGCCCAATGTCCCGGTATTGACCGAAGGTGTTGAAGGTTCGTCGCCGGGGTAGATGTAATTATGTCCAACCACCATTTCACCCATCATTTCATTGAGCAAATAGCCTAAGTCCGAACGGTGGTTTACATAAGGAAGAAACTTGGCATATTTTGTTTTCATGGCATTCCAATCCACGCCGTGCATGTTTTCCACATAGAAAAATTCTTTTTGCATGGCCCATACTTCGTTGAATACCTGATTCCATTCTGCTTCGGGGTCAACCAATTGCTTAATATTTTTAAATTCCACTTTTCCACTGCCCGGTGCAGGTTTCTGTCCGGCACTCACGATATAAAATTCCCGGCCATCACCGTAAATCATTTTCTTACCGTCGGCACTGATATCAAAACCATTGGCCTGTTCCACAATGATTTTGTCTTCCAGCTTATTCAGGTCATAAACCCCAATAGAGCGTCCGCGCATATAGGTCAGCATGTTTTCCGTGGAACCATCCAAACGGTAATATCCCGACTGAAGTGGCAAAGCAATAATCCGGTTTTGGATGTCCGCTAAATCCACTTTGGTTTTTGCAGGCGTTTTATCTTTTGTTTTGGGTTCATCCCCCGTCTTGTCTTTTTCTTCGGATTCTTTTTTAGGTTCTTCTTTTTTCTTCTCGTCTGTATCTTCTTCCGCAACCTTTTCCTCATCGCTTTCATTTTTGAAAAGCGACGGTGTTTCCTTTGCTAAAATAAAAGCGTATACGTTGTAGTTCACTCCCCTCTCATATGCCGTCATGTGCAGGCCGGAGTTGGTCAAACCCGTGTTTGTGCTGGCGCTGAAAAATAGATATTTGCCATCCCTGCTGAAGGTTGGTTGGTTCACAGCACTCATCCCGTCGGTAATTTGTGTGTTCTGTTTGGTTTCCAGATTATACATGAACAAGGTACGGACACCATTTCCTAAGCTCTTCACATAGGCTATCCAATTGGAATCATAAGACCACGCTGGCTGAAAATGGTTGGATGTTCTGCCTGTTGTGGAGCTTAGTTTATCATTATCCACCAAGGTAACCTTTTTGGAATCGATGTCCACATAGTACAGGTTCAGGTGGGCATCGTTATAAAATAGTTTTTTGCTGTCGGGAGACCATATGGGTTGATAATAGAAAGCTGTTTGCCCTAACGGAATATAAACTGGGATTTCCTTGGCCAATTGGTCACGCAACACCAGTTCATATTTTCCATTCTTATCCGAAATATAGGAAATCCATTTTCCATTAGGCGACCAGGAAGGGAAGCGCTCATGCGAACCTGGAGAAGATGAAATATTGCGCGCATCGCCTTTCTCTTTTGGTACGCTAAAAATTTCACCACGGCTTTCAAACAGCGTCCGCTGACCGGTTGGAGAAATGGTGAAGGAATTGATGGTAGACGGTCCTACATTACTATAATGTGGACGCTTGTATAAAGCATCGGCATGCACGGTAATGGACAGTCCGTTTACCTTTTTCGTGCCTGTATGTAGAATATGTACACGGCCTTGGTACTCAAAAACCAATTCTTTACCCCTGCCATTCAATGTCCTGACATCGTAATCCTTATAATTGGTCAGCTTTTCCACGCTCTTGGTTTTCGTATCATAGCTGAAAACATTCACAATTTTATCCCTATCGGACAAGAAATAAACCTTATCATCTAACCAAACAGGCTTCACATCGTTACTCATCTCCCCTGGAACGACTTCAATATTGTGGGTTTGTGTATCAAAAATCCAAATAGAGGGCATACCTCCCCCTCTGTACCGCTTGAAAGCGACACGATCGCGTTCCGTAGGATCGGTATTTTTGATATAGGCCCAATAGCGTCCATCGGCAGAAGGGCTTCCTTGATACGCCTCTGGCATGAGGAGAGGAGTTGCAACTTCGCCTTCCAAGGACGTTTTGTACAACCGTGAACCTAAGGAATACGTAAACTCTCTCGTTGTTGTAAAATAGACTTCGTTATTGTTCAACCAACCGCGCAAGACATCCGCTGCAGGATGATAAGTCACGCGTCTAGGAGCGCCACCATCAATGGAAATGACGTACACATCAGTATTGCCGTCATAATTTCCGGTGAAAGCAATATGTTTGCCGTCTGGTGAAAATATAGGATTTTGCTCCACCCCTGGATTAACAGTCAAACGCTTAGCATTAGAACCATCTTTGTCTGCTAACCAGATATCGCCACCGTAAACAAAAGAAACGTGTTTATCGCTAATGCTGGGATTGCGAAGCAATAGCGTTTCTTGTTGCGCAAATGCCGTAGAAAGGAAGGCTCCCAACAAAAAGAACGCCTGTAAAGTTCTGGAAAAAAAAGAGTTATTCATGAGGATTAATTAGCTTGTTAAAGCTCAAAAATAGCGTTAAATAACCATTAATGAGCGAATATATCAGAGATGTTGCACAGAGGGAAAAATCAAAATCTCCACTGTACATAGTTGATGTTTTTATGGTCGGCAAGATATTTCCTTTCGTAGTACGTTTTGATAGACAGTACTTCATCTGCTAAATCCGATCGGTATAGATCGGTTGTTTCTTTGATTTTTGTCAAACCTTGCTGTTCAATCTGCTCAAGGGTGTAGGCATAAAAACCATCATTGTCGGTTTTTAAGTGCACGATTCCGTTCTCCTGTAGCAGGTGCTTGTATTTTTCAAAGAATTTCGGATGGGTTAACCGTTTTTTCTCGCGGCTTTCCTGTGGCTGCGGGTCAGGGAAAGTAATCCATATTTCATCGATTTCATTCGCTTCAAAATGATCTAAAATGGTTTCAATTTGGATCCGCAAAAACCCAACATTAGGGATGCCTTCTTCCAGAGCTGTTTTTGCACCTCTCCAAATCCTATTGCCTTTATAATCAATACCGATAAAGTTTTTGTTCGGAAAAAGCTTTGCCAAATTTACGGTATACTCGCCCTTGCCACAGGCCAATTCCAATATCACGGGATTACTGTTCCCGAAAAAATCAGATGCCCATCGACCTTTGTATGCTTTTCCGGCGTCCAGTTGTACCACGTTTTTGAAAGTAGCCACCTCCGCAAACTTCCTTAACTTATCCTTACCCATTTGCTGCTATTTTGTCCGCAAAATTAACCTTATATTTGCAAGAATCAATAAGCTAAGGTGGAAAAAGAAGCAAAGATATATGTAGCAGGCCATCGGGGGATGGTGGGATCAGCCATTGTGCGCACGTTGGAAAAGCAGGGCTATAGCCACATTATAAAACGAACTTCCAGAGAACTGGATTTACGTGACCAATATGCCGTGGCCACTTTTTTTGCCGGAGAAAAACCCGATTATATATTTCTTGCAGCCGCCAAAGTCGGAGGCATTGTGGCCAACAATACCTTTAGAGCCGACTTTATCTATGAAAATTTGGCTATACAAAACAACATTATCCATCAATCGTATGTACATGGTGTCAAAAAACTGTTATTCTTAGGATCCAGTTGTATCTATCCGAAATTAGCACCGCAACCCTTAAAAGAGGATTATCTACTTACCGGCACGTTAGAACCTACCAATGAGCCCTATGCCATTGCCAAAATTGCAGGTATCAAAATGTGCGAAGCTTACAGAGCGCAGTATGGTTGCAATTTTATCTCCGTGATGCCGACAAACCTGTATGGCATCAACGACAACTACCATCCCGAAAACTCGCATGTCCTTCCCGCACTTATCCGCCGTTTTCATGAAGCAAAGGAAAATGGCTTGACTTGTGTCAGCATTTGGGGAACGGGTGAGCCTCGTCGCGAATTTATGTACGCAGACGATCTTGGCGATGCCTGTGTTTTCCTCATGGACAATTATAATGAAGAGCAGTTCATCAATATCGGTGTCGGCGAAGATCTAAGCATAAAGGAATTGGCTTTGCTGGTCAAAGACATTATTGGTTATACAGGAGAAATCACATTTGACACCTCCAAACCTGACGGTACGCCCCGAAAGCTGATGGATGTATCCAAACTGCACGGTTTGGGATGGAGACACACCACAAAACTCAGGGAAGGTGTTGCTTTAGCATATCAAGATTTTTTGAAAAGAAAAATAGGATAATTAATCATGAGGTCGGCCCATCATTGATAGGGTACGAGCGGACACCCTCCTCTACAATCAAATCTTCATCTGTAGCTAATACCTCCTTATCTTTCTTCTTCTTTTTCTTAGGCTTGATAAAACCGGCCACTTTATTGATGAATCCGCTTATTTTACGCTGATTCACTTGTCCAACAGCTGCTTCAGAGGCCAATAGCACTAATGCTTTCTTTATTTTTCCGGCATTTTTCAAAAGAGTGGAGTTCAGTATAAAAGGGGTTCCTATCTGCAAGGTTTTTGTGAGCCAATCTGAATCTTTACCCTGAGCAGCTTTACTGATACCCGAAACGACACCCTTTACCATACCTACTCCTGGGATACTGGAAGTGATATTGCTGATAAACCGTATCGGTCCTTGGATCTTATTCTTCAATAGATGATACTGGTTGACAAGATATGCTTCCTGTTCTGACTTCCTCACATTGAGACGGACAATCTCTGCCCTTAAATCCATGAGATTATTTATTTTCCTTGAATTCTTCATGCTCGCTTGTCTTTATATGATCTTCCTCCAGCTTATCTTCTTCACCATCCCACTTATTCGCCAATTTTCGGATAGTCAAATCCATAAAAATAGCTTCTAATTTTGGCTCAAACAGCCTGATGATAAGAAGGATAACAAAAAATATCACCCCCGTTAGTAAAAAACCCAATGCATTGCTATTCAATAATTCCCCTAAGAAGAAGCCCAATGCTAACGAGCAAAAGAAAAGGATAAACAAGATGAGCAGGATCTTGGTCAGGTCCAAAACAAGGGAACCAAAAATACGGGAGCCTTTTGCTAAAGCCTTTAATTTAAGCAATGTAATCTGCGTATCAACGTATTCCTTTCCCTTGAGGAAGGTATTTGTGAATGAGAACTTTTCTTCTTCCATTTATTTGATGTTTAGGGAGCTGTTCCATCATCTGCGATCGAACAGCTCAATACTATATTGGCCCGCAGCAATAAAGCCCTTAGGCGTGTTCTTCGATCTCGTCATCAACAACCGTCTGAACCTTGTTGATCTTTGATTTTACAACAGAAACCAATTTTTCACGTAACTCGTTCAACTGGTCGAATTGCTCTTCAGCACGTTCTTTAATGGCATCGCCTAAATCTGCCAAAGACTCATTGATTTTATCTCTCGTTTCCGACCCCTTATCCGGAGCAAATAATAATCCCAATACGGCTCCTGCCGCCAACCCTGCCAATAATGCTACCGCTATTTTACTATTTTCGTTCATATTATTTTTATTTTAGTTTGTCTTACAAAGTTGAGGACGATATATAACTAACAATTTTTCGTCCGAATCGTTTTAAAAATACAAAAGAATTTTTGCAATCTGCCACGGCAATACAACAAAAAATCAATTACTGATGACCAAATGACGCTTCCCCACAGCACATTCCAATTGAATTTTTTCGAAGCAAATCATGTTGTCTGGCTGTTCCTCAATCAAGGGAAAGTTTAACATTACTCCTCTTTCTATTAAACTCCTTATCATATTGAAACACAACAAAAACCTTTCCAAATCTTTGCCATTTTTTGAATATCCATCTAAAATGTCTATTTTTAGGACGTAACCTTTATAAGCTCACATGATGTTGGTCAAAACGTTTAGTAGCGCTGTTTATGGTATTGAAGCCACCACGATTACGGTGGAAGTCAATATTTCAACCGGAGCGCATTATTATATCGTAGGCCTTCCAGACAATGCCGTGAAGGAAAGCCTGCAACGCATAGAAAGTGCCATAATGACAAAGGGATATCGCATGCCTCGACAAAAAATCGTGGTCAATATGGCTCCTGCAGACATTCGAAAAGAAGGGTCAGCTTACGATTTATCTATTGCCGTGGGCATACTGGCCGCATCCGACCAAATCAGCAATACATCCCTTGACGCATATCTCATCCTGGGTGAACTTTCTCTCGATGGGTCAATACAACCGGTCAAAGGAGCTTTACCTATTGCCGTGCAAGCCCTCAAAGATGGATTCAAGGGCATTATTTTGCCTTTGGCAAATGCACGAGAGGCCGCTGTTGTCCGTGGTTTACAAGTATTGGGGGTGCGACACCTCGGCGAAGTGATTGGCTTTTTCAATGGCAACAACAACATCCCCGCAACTGAAATCAATATCGAAACGGCCTTTTTGGAGAACATCAACAACTATGACGTGGACTTTTCGGATGTGAAAGGCCAGGAAAACATTAAGAGAGCCTTGGAAATTGCGGCGGCAGGTGGACATAATGTCATCTTAATCGGCCCTCCCGGGGCGGGCAAGACCATGTTGGCCAAACGTCTTCCCACCATTCTGCCCCCATTGACATTAGAGGAATCGTTGGAAACTACCAAAATCCATTCCGTGGCCGGACAACTGAATGCTCTTTCCTCGTTGATGACCATACGGCCCTTCCGCTCGCCACACCATACGACATCCGATGTAGCTTTGGTCGGTGGGGGGTCTAACCCGCAACCCGGAGAAATCTCGTTGGCACATAACGGTGTTTTGTTTTTGGACGAATTGCCCGAGTTTAAACGGGCTGTATTGGAAGTCATGCGCCAACCGTTGGAGTCGAGAAGCATCACCATTTCAAGAGCACGATTTTCCGTAGATTACCCCGCTAGCTTTATGTTGATTGCCGCGATGAATCCCTGCCCATGTGGTTATTATAACCATCCGGAAAAAGAATGTATCTGTGGCAGCTCGGTTGTGCAGCGTTATTTGAGCAAGATTTCAGGGCCATTGCTGGATCGCATTGATCTTCACGTAGAAGTGACACCGGTAGCATTTAAGGAATTGGCCAGCGCACGCGGGGCAGAAAAGAGTGCCACGATTCGTCAAAGAGTGATCGATGCCCGCAAAATACAGGAGAAACGTTTTGCGAGCCAGCCTCAGGTCTATTGCAATGCACAGATGAACAGCAAAACGTTGCGCGAAGTCTGTCACGTAAATGAATCCGGCAAACAATTGCTCAAAGTGGCGATGGAAAAGTTAGGGTTGTCTGCCCGAGCTTATGACCGGATACTAAAGGTCGCCCGTACTATTGCTGATATGGAAGCGTCGGATGATATTCAAAACCACCATCTTGCAGAGGCTATACAATTTCGGAGCCTTGATCGTGAAAATTGGGCAGGATAAAACAAGGATAAAGAAGAAGGATGAAGGAACAAGAACGTGATGCAATACCGCTGTTTGGAACGTGTGTCGATTTTTAAAAGGGCATTTAACCCCTTGACATGAGAGAGGTTTGGAAACCTGAACAATTTACGTTTATCCTAAAACTGCTCAATAAAATGTCGAAAAGCCCACGGATACAGTAAAAGTGTTAGTACCAATCCGGTTAAGGCACCAAAAAGATGCGCATCGTGGTTGATACCGTCCTGTGCTTTTTTGGAGGCCCAGATGCAGTAGCCTAAAAATAAAAAGGCAAACAAATAAGCCGGTATTGGAATGACAAAAAATAAACCCAGCAACGCATTAGGTTTAAACAAGATGAAACTGAACAATACTGCACATATCGCACCGGAAGCACCCAAACTATAATATCCAGGGTTGTTTTTCTGTTGGAGGATGGTCGGAATATCGCTCAACACCAAACTAAGGATATACAACAACGCAAAAAACAAATGCCCGACAGGACCACTAAACTGTACAAACATGGTTTCTAGACTAAATCCGAAGAAATAAAATGTCATCATGTTAAAAATGAGATGCATCCAATCCTTATGGATAAGCCCACTGGTGATGATGGTGACTAATTTAGACTTGTCTCTATGGATGGCATAAGGATGCAACATGTACTTCCCGTATAGTTGTGGATTGGAAAACAGGTACAAACTGCTCCCTATGGTCAGTGCAAAAATAAGGGAAGCAACGGGTGTTGCAAATAGGGCTTCTATCATCTAAAAATATCTAAAGGTCAAAATCTATCTTCTATAAGGAAAACGTAAAGCTCTTTAGGGCCGTGCGCACCCAACACCAACATCTTTTCAATATCGGCCGTGCGGCTTGGCCCGGTAATGGTCGTCAACATCGAGGGCAAATGTTCGCCATATTTTTCTTTTACCATGTTCATGGCGTGTCGAATATCCATCACCAACTGCGATGCTTTTGCAATGACAATGTGGACAGGGGGATATATACTCAACCGCCGACCACCTGCTTGGGCATTGGAAATCAGTATACTGCCATTTCGCGCGATTAGGGCTTCACAGGCTGTAATACTCGCCTCCATCGATTCCAAATGTTGTGGCGTCGTGTATACGGGGAATCCGTATTGGTTCAACAATTTTTGGATCTGCAATTCCCAGGCATGTATCTTGGTGATTTTCAAACCTTCCGCCAAGACAATAAGGTTTTCTATGAGCGCTATTTCACCTTCACAATACACAAATTTCCCGGCTACATGGGTCAACTCCCTAGCAAAGGTCACATCCAACGGCTCTTCCTCGTCTTTGTAAAGAGGAGAGTCCTCAAAATCCATATGAGGATGCTCACGCTTTTGTAACAAAGCCTGACGAATCTTTTTGAGCATTTTCTCCTTTGCCGTTGTGTGTCTGATGTTCATATACAGAAAAAAGAAGATGCCTCCTGTGTTGTTTCTAACAGACACAGGAGGCATCTATCTATTTTACTATTTATTATTAGCCTCTACGTTATTTTCGGATTCCACTTCATTATTTGCGCTATCCGGTGGAAGATTTAGTGGTAGATCTGTTTGCGGTACACCGCCACCATCAGCCCCTCCGTTTACAAACTCATCGTATGTGGTACGGTTGCCAAACGGGCGCTTACCCAAAATTTCCTCCAGATCACTTTGGAATAAGATTTCTTTTTCCAATAATTTTTCTGCAATCTTGATTAAGCCATCCCGTTTTTCCAAAAGTAATTGTTTCGTACGTTCATATACCGCCTCAATAAGCGCCCTTACCTCCCCGTCAATTAATTCTGCCGTTTGGTCGGAATATGGCTTTTGGAACTGCGATTCGCCTGAGCTATCCCGAAACGAGACATTACCTACCTTATTGTTCATGCCATACACAGCGACCATTGCATAGGCTAATTTGGTAATGCGCTCCAAGTCATTTTGTGCACCCGTGCTGATTCGGCCAAACGTAATGTCTTCGGCTACGCGACCACCCATTGTCATGCACATACTATCCAAGAGCTGTTCCGTCGTATACAAAAACTGTTCTTTCGGTAAATACTGCGCATAGCCCAACGCCGCCACACCACGTGGTACGATGGAAACTTTTACCAAAGGATCGGCATATTCCAAAAACCAACCGGCTATGGCATGGCCCGCCTCGTGGTAAGCCACGATTTTTTTCTCTTCGGGGGAGATAATCTTATTTTTCTTTTCCAAACCACCAATTACCCGGTCAATTGCATCTTGGAAATCTTGCATATCGATGGCCGATTTGTTTTTCCGCGCAGCAATAAGCGCCGCTTCATTACAGACATTGGCAATTTCGGCTCCGGCAAAACCCGGTGTTTGGGCTGATAGTTTTTTTGCATCAACCTCTTCGGCCAATTTCAAAGGCTTCAAGTGCACATTGAAAATGTGTTCACGGCCTATCAAATCAGGTTTGTCGATTGAAATCTGCCTGTCAAATCGACCTGGGCGTAATAACGCGGAATCCAATACATCCAAACGGTTTGTTGCCGCCAGGATAATCACCCCTAGATTGGTACCGAAACCATCCATCTCCACCAACAATTGGTTCAAGGTGTTTTCCCGTTCATCATTACCTCCCATAATGGAGTTCTTGCCACGAGCTCGTCCAATGGCATCAATCTCATCGATGAAAATGATACACGGCGCTTTCTCCTTCGCCTGCTTGAACAAATCACGCACCCGCGAAGCACCCACTCCGACAAACATCTCCACGAAGTCTGATCCGGAAAGCGAGAAAAACGGTACTTGTGCCTCACCGGCAACGGCTTTGGCTAGCAGCGTTTTACCCGTTCCGGGAGGGCCGACCAATAGTGCTCCTTTTGGGATTTTACCACCCAAGTTGGTGTATTTTTTAGGATTTTTCAAGAAATCAACGATTTCCATCACTTCCGTTTTGGCCTCTTCCAAACCAGCTACATCGTTAAATGTAATGTTGATCTGCGATTCCTTATCAAACAACTGTGCCTTTGATTTTCCAATATTAAAAATGGCTCCTCCGCCACCTCCTGCCGCGCCACCCATGCGGCGCATGAGCAATATCCAAATGACCACAATGATCACCAACGGAAGCATGAAGGAGATAAACCAGCCGGCCCATGGACTGGCCGGATTGTAATGTGGTTCTATTCGCACACGGTCTTCCGGCAGGTTTTCCTGCGATTTCGCCAGCTTGTCGGATAATATTTTATCAGAAGGCTCCGTAAAGGTATATTGTGGACCTGCCGCCGGTGAAAGCAATAAAGAATTGGCGCTTGGTGCAACCTCCTTATATTTTTCATCACTTAACCGATCTTTCTTGATATATACTTCTACCTCCACTAAGTCGTTTCTCTTGACAGCTACTAATTTTTCCACATCGCCAGGCAACAACATATCCTTCTCAAACTTGGAATAGGTTATCTCTTTTGAGGGCTCACTACTGAAAAAGTACTGTAACCCGAAGAAGCCAAGGATAATCAATATCCATATCCACATCATATTGAACTTAGGCGGTACTGGGGTTACTTTCTTATTCGGAATTTTCTTCATTACGCTCTTTATATCTAAATTACTATTACAAACATTTAAGCACTTTGATAAGTTTGGATTTGGGCATCACCCCATAAATCTTCTATGCCATAATGGCGTCTTTTCTCTGTTTTAAAGATATGAACCACCACATCGACAAAATCCAATAATATCCATTCTCCATTTTCATGCCCTTCCTTATGCCAGGGTTGCTGTTCAAAGGCCTTGTACACTTCCTCTTCCACACTTTTTGCGATGGCGTTTACCTGAGTGTTAGAATCGGCATGACAGATGACAAAGTAATCTGATAAGGTCGAATGGATACTCCGCATGTCCAAGCGCACAATCTCATTGCCTTTTTTCTCCTGCATCCCCAAAACAACCACATCCGCAAGTTTTGTCGACAATTGTGATTTTGTGTTTTTACTCATTAAAAAATATTAGTTTTGAATAATTTTTATTGTTTAATTATATTTTCCTCTTGCAAAATAACACATTTTCCGGACTTTACCTTAGACAAAATTTAATTGTATTGGAAGAAGTGCCTTCAACAAATGATTATTTGAAAAATCTTTTGTCAAATATTAAGCCACTCCCCGAATGCACTGCCATTATGGCAAAACACCAAACGCAAGGCAAAGGGCAACGAGGCAATATATGGCTAACCGACAGCGGGAAAAACCTTACATGCAGCGTGCTTCTCTATCCTTCTGACCTCTCAATAGACCTTGCGTTTAATCTGAACATGTTGGTTTGCCTCGCTGTGCAAAAATGGCTAGATCAATATGTGCAAAATGTACGTATCAAGTGGCCCAATGATCTCTACATCCGTGATAAAAAAATCGGAGGCATACTGATCGAAAACCAACTCATGCAACAGCGTATCAAATCATCCATCATCGGCATCGGGATTAATATCAATCAGGACTATTTCTCGGGCGATCTGCAAAAAAAAGCAACTTCTCTCAAAATCGAAGACCCCAAGCACACACATCAAGATATCACAGTCTATTGCATCTCTTTGTTGGAAACTATCGCCTCTTACTATCAATGTATAGACTTAAGGCAAACGCAGGAATTGCTAACGCAATATAATGCCTTGTTGTACAGAAGAGATCAGTTGGCCCGATATGAAGTTGGTGGAACAGCACGAGAAGGCACGATTAGAGAAGTGGATACACAGGGTAGACTTATCATCGAGTTCGGCTCGGAAAGAGAGACTTTCGACCTGAAAGAGATTAGGTTTCTTCCTTCGGAAGGATAAGACATGCATAAATTTTATGTCTACCCGTCGTGCATTAAAAGCTCTATTTTGTTCATCCTGACGACAGGAATTGTGAAGCAATCATTCATGCCATAAAAAGCAAACACGAATGAATAACGATCTAAAAATCATATCTTAACAAGACTTTAGATGCTTCGGCAAGCCGAAGCATGACAATAGAGGCGCTCCTGTATCAAAATGCACAACGGGTTAAACCTTTATCGAAGCATTATTGAATGTCTAACGAAGCCTTGTAATTAACGGGCATTTCCAAAAGGATGAGCTTTTATCCCCAAAAAATTACTTGTTTCACGGCTTCCTTCTTCCTAAATTTGTCCATTCGATGAAAAGTTTTTAAACTTCCTTCGGCTCAAACAGTCTATTAATAAAAGAACGAATCATAGCATATGAAAAAACTAAGTTTATTGCTTGCAGTTGCATTATTTACCGTTACGGGGGCCGTGGCTCAGGTATTGAATCCTGTCAAATGGCAGGTTGCTTCCAAAAAACTAAACGATAAAGAAGCGGTTATCTTTGTAAAAGCAGTCATTCAGGAGGGTTGGCATATCTACGGACTAAATGTGCCTGATGGCGGACCGATATCAACTTCGTTCACCTTTGCCCCATCGAAAGACTTCACTCTTAACGGCAAGATTGCCGCTCCGGCGCCAAAGTCCAAATATGAAAAGGAATTTAAAATGGATGTTCCTTTCTACTCAAAAGAAGTGACCTTTCAACAAAAAGTAAAACTCAACAAAGGTCAGACGACCGTAAAAGGTGCAGTGGAATTTATGGCCTGCGACAAGGAAAGGTGTTTACCACCGGATGAATATGCTTTTAACGTCACAATTAAGTAGCATTTACAATATTAGAACGAGAAAAAGGCAGTTGTTTACTGCCTTTTTTTTATTTTAGCGGCTAATCAAAAATTGTGTTATGCATTTACGTTTAAAGCGTTTCATCATATTGCCCTTTTTGCTGTTTATCCTATGGCAACCGTCTTTCGCACAACAAGATAGCTTGATCTCTACGGAAGGTGTCGAATTTACGGACGGATCGTCGGAAGACGACACTGTACAAGAATTGGTGGAAGTGCCGGACGACTTGGTCTTTACGGACGGAACTGATACAGCGGAAACACCAACTGATAGCACCGCAATCACCTCTATAAGTGATAAGGGCCAGGACGCACAGGCACAATCCTTGTGGGGAATCTTCATCGCAGGGCTTGCAGGAGGTTTTTTGGCATTCTTTATGCCTTGCATCTACCCGATGGTGCCACTCACGGTAAGTTTTTTCACCAAAAAATCAGGTAGCCGTGCACAGGCTATTTCGCAAGCATTTCTTTATGGGTTGTCCATCATCGTGATCTATGTTGCTTTGGGCATGCTTATTACCATGATATTTGGTGCGACTGCGCTAAATGATCTTGCCAGCAACGGCATCTTCAATTTTTTCTTTTTCCTGTTGCTGATCGTGTTTGCCGCATCTTTTCTTGGTGCATTTGAGATAACATTGCCCAGTTCTTTTGTCAATAAAATCGATTCCAATTCGGATAAAGGAGGTTTAATAGGGTTGTTCTTCATGTCGGCCAGCTTGGTAGTGGTGTCTTTTTCGTGTACCGGCCCGATTATCGGCACGCTCTTGGTCGAGGCCGCCACCAAAGGCGAACGATTGGGGCCAGCTATTGGCATGTTGGGTTTTTCGGTGGCCCTGGCCATTCCCTTTGTGCTGTTTGCCATGTTCCCGTCCATGTTAAAGTCAATGCCTAAGTCGGGGGGGTGGCTGAATAGCGTGAAGGTGGTGCTGGGCTTCTTGGAGTTGGCGCTGGCTTTGAAATTCTTATCCAACGTGGACTTAGCCTACAATTGGAATTTCTTGGATCGTGAGGTCTTTTTGGCGCTATGGATCGTAATTTTTGGTTTGATGGGACTTTATCTCATCGGAAAGATCAAATTCGCACACGATAGTCCGTTGGATTTTCTTTCCGTGCCGCGCACCATCATTGCTGTTATCGTCCTTTCATTTGTGATCTATATGGTTCCGGGGATGTGGGGAGCTCCGCTGAAGTCCATCGCGGCATTTTTGCCACCCATCGGTACGCAGGATTTTGACATCTCTGCCGGGACGGGGTCTTCAGAAGTACATAGCCAAGGCAATGTAACCCAGCGCAAGCACTATGCGCATTTCCACAGCCGCTCCACGATCAAGGGTTTTGACCCATATTACGATTACGAAGAAGCTTTGGCCGCGGCCAAAGAACTTGATAGACCGCTATTGATAGATTTCACCGGATGGACGTGCGTGAACTGCCGGAAGATGGAAGCCAATGTATGGTCAGATCCAACGGTAAAGAACATGATCAACAATGAGTTTGTGCTAGTGGAACTCTACGTAGATGAAAAAGATCTTAAGCTACCCGAGAATGAGCAGTACATTTCGTCAACAGGAAAGAAAATCGACAACGTAGGAAAGCGCAACGCAGATTTCCAAATCACAAAGTTTGAAAGCAACTCGCAACCGCTATATGCCTTGGTGGACAACGAGGGCGAGTTGTTGGTCCCTACAAGAGGGGCCGACTACGATATCGCGCGCTACATCGCCTTCTTACAATCGGGAATAGATACATATAAAGCAAAATAACAAAAGCATTATTGAAAATTTAATATTAAAATACGCCAAACTTTAGATAATTTTGAACGCATGAACACAATCAAGAATATAGCTGTATTGACATCCGGAGGCGATTCACCAGGTATGAATGCGGGTATCCGCGCCGTGGTGCGTACTGGTATTTATAATAACTTAAATGTATTTGGCATACGCAAGGGTTATGATGGCTTGGTCAATGGAGAGATTATTCCGATGGATGCTAAATCTGTTGCCAACATTATCCAACGAGGAGGCACAATTTTAAAGACGGCAAGAAGTGAAGAGTTTAAAACGTACGAAGGCCGCAAAAAAGCTTTTGAAAATATCAAAAAACTGAATATTGATGCTTTAGTGGTCATTGGTGGCGATGGTACGTTTACAGGAGCTTCCAAATTTATAGAAGAGTTTGATATTCCTATCATTGGAATGCCCGGCACGATCGACAACGATTTAGCCGGAACTGATTTTACTATCGGATATGACACGGCTATTAATACTGTTGTCGATGCGGTTGACAAAATACGTGATACAGCCGAATCACATGATCGCGTTTTTGTGGTCGAAGTGATGGGTCGTGACTCGGGACTGATTGCCCTACGTTCAGGCATTAGCACCGGTGCGGAAGCGGTATTGATCCCCGAAATCAAAGTCGATTACGACGCCATTATGAAGCGTTTGGACAAAACTCGGAAAAACAAATCTTCACGTATCATCATTGTAGCCGAAGGAGACAAAGAAGGGGGCGAAGTGGTTGCCGAAAAGATCAAAGAGAATTTTCCGCACTATGATGTCCGGCTTTCGATATTGGGCCATATCCAACGGGGTGGAAGACCCTCCTGCATGGACCGTGTGCTCGCCAGCCGATTAGGTGTTGCCGCAGTGGAAGGCCTATTAGAAGGACGCCGAGGTGAAATGGCCGGATTGATTTGTGGAGAAGTGCAATTCACACCGTTTAACAAAGCCATTAAGCACATCGACAATATCAACGAGAACTTGACCCGAATCGTAGAGATTTTGTCTTTATAATAAAGGTAATTAAACTATCTTCAACGAATTGACTTCAGTCGCCTAACAATAAGGCGACTTTTTTTCGTTTAGAAGCAATCATACACCATAAAACAATCAGGCGGAAGTAGGTTAAATAAAGGCCTCATATTCTGTTCACCCGCTGTTTTATTTGATGAAAACCTGTTTCCCAATTAAAAAGTACAATGGCAAAAAGAATCAGCAAATAGGCTATATACTTATGTGCATCTACGGGCTCACGAAAATACAAAACAGCCAACGAAAAGGCTATCAACGGATTAATATAGAGCAAAACACCTGTTGTTGTGGAAGATATGCGGGTAAGGGCGTACATGCTTAGGAATAAAGGTATGATTGTAAAAATAATGGCTATGGTCAATATACTTTCCCAAAAAATTAATTCTTGCGGTATAGCATGTTGGTTGAAAATCAATCGGGGCACAACAAACACCGAACATACGCTGAGCTGAATAGCCAAAATATGAAGCTTGTCAAACCCTTGGGCAATACGTTGCACCACCAAATAGAAAGCATACAGGGTCGCGATGGCAATAGACCACAACGCATCGGTGAGCGAACCGCTAGCCAACATCAAAGCGCTAACAAGGGCTATTCCTAATGCTATTTTCTTCACTGAACTGAGTTTTTCCTTCAAGACCCAAAAAGCGGCAATTGCCGTGATAAGCGGACAAATAAGATAGGCAAAGGCGGCAGATTGCACACTGATGTGGTTAACGGCATAGATGTAGGTATACCAATTGCCAAAAATTAGTGCAGATGCCACTAAGATAAACCCAAGAGTGCTTTGGCGCTCCCGTTTGCTTTGCTTTTTAAAGGTTTCGATATCCTTTCTCAGCGACGAACGTCTGAATAGCAAGAGAAATGACCACAGCACCACAAGAGCGGTCAATATCCGGTAATACAGGATGTCCTCGGCCGAATAGTGCTTTATCCACCGGACGGGAATAGCCATAAATCCCCAAATGAGCGGCGCTAAAAAAGCCGCAAGAAAATAACTTCTGCGGCTTGTTCTTTGTTCTTGTCGTTCTTCCACAGATCAGGCTCTCCAAGCGATAACTGAAATTTCAACATTCACATTTTTAGGAAGCGTTTTCACCGCTACGCACTCGCGTGCCGGCTGGTTTCCCGTGAAATACTGCGCGTAGACCTCGTTTATGGTTGCAAAGTCGCCCATATCGCTGATGAATATGCTCGTTTTGACCACATCGTCAAAACTATATCCTGCATTTTCAAGTATGGCTTTTACATTCTTCAACACTTGGTGTGTCTCGTCGGCTACACCGGTGGACACCAGCTCCATCGTGCCGGGTACCAATGGAATCTGTCCGGAAACGTAAAGCGTATTCCCTGCCTTAATGGCCTGATTATAGGGTCCGATAGCGGCAGGCGCATTTTCAGTATTTAAAATCTGCTTTTGTGACATGTATTATTTGGATATAAATATTTTATAGAGGATGGCCAGAATAAACACCGTGATCGCGATAATATTCATGACACGCATCGCCCTCCTGTTAAATCGCGAAGACTTTGAGAGTTCCGGTTTGCTATGCTGCTCCATAAAGCTAAGTTACGACGCTTATTTGGAATTCGCAATATTAATCCCTATCAAATTTTAGCAGATTTTTTTCGGAATTGCAGAAAAGATATCTATTTTTGTCCCATTCAGAAAAAACTGTTTGGGAAATTAGCTCAGCTGGTTTAGAGCACTACCTCGACAAGGTAGGGGTCACTGGTTCGAACCCAGTATTTCCCACAAAAAAGCCCTTAAAAGGGCTTTTTTAATTCAATATCAATCAGAATATGAGTGATTTTTTGAGTGACTAATGGATGATTTTTATTTACACCTAACACGGGCGCATATGATTCTTCCAAAATTGCCAAAGCGAAATTTCTGATTCACGCCGGTCTCAATTACTGCAGAATCTCCGCCAATTTCTGCTCCAGGGCAGGTCCCCTTAGATTAGAAGCAACGATTTTGCCCTCCGGATCTATAAGATAGTTTTGAGGAATCCCTCTAATCGAATACAGCTCGACGACGGGAGATTCCCAAAACTTCAAATCTGACACATGAGGCCACTGCTCTAACTGGTCGTTCTTAATGGCATTCATCCAAGCTTCTTTCTGTCCCGGTTTGTCAAACGAAACACCCAAAACAGTAAAATTTTTGTCTTTAAACTTATGGAACGCTGCAACGACAGTCGGATTTTCTCGACGGCAGGGCCCGCACCAACTTGCCCAAAAATCAACCAGCACATATTTGCCTCGTAATGAAGACAACGAAAGGTTGTTTCCGGCTGTATCCGGCAACGTAAAATCAGGCGCAATGGATCCAACAGCCAATTTACCCATCTCGGCAATTTTTGCTTCCAGCGATTTGCCCAATTTAGATAATTTTAATTCGGTAGCCAAAGCCTCAAAAGAGGGTTTAATAAAGTCTGCCAAATTTTCCGGCGACGCCAATTCGTCCAAAATTGTCAAAGACACATAGCTATTTCGGTGTTCTTTCACAAATGTCTCGTTGATATGACCTTGTTTCTGGTAAATCACGCCGGCCTTAGCCTGTAGTCCTCCCATAAATCCTTCGTCTTGCTTCTGTTCATCAGAAGCAGCCATATATTCTTCATTCAAAGCAGCAAATTCCTCTTCAATGGCTTTCAATCGTGATTTATAAACCGTAAAATCATCGTTAATACTGTTTCCGCTGACAACAGCTGTTCCCAAATCAGGTCCCTCAACTTTGATTACGCCCTTGGCAAGATAGATTGAGTTCATAGGAGGCGCTTCATCTAATTCCCGAAGGGCGTCCATCGTTTGGCCATCTGCGGCCAAAAGCAACATGGCCTGTGTAGGCGCTGTTACCGAACCTTGATACTTAAAAGATCCATTGCTTACCTTCACGGAATCCAAAACGGACTGGCCATTATCTCTATAATGGATAAATATCTTTGCTTCAGGTTTCGTTGAACCGATTTTACCGTTTAAGGTAAATTCCTCCTGGGCCGACAAAAGACCCGGCACTATGCATAGGCCTGCTAAAATTAAATTTCGTGTATTCATATTTAAAAATGGACATCCCTTACGGGATAACGATAACGGCTTCATTACCTTTACCGTGCAAAGTAGCTAAAAATCTATGCCAATTCCCGTTAATTAGTGTTAATTCATGTCATTTGCACAAAATTGTGACCATGTATAAGCAACATGAATTACCATTTACCACTGGCACCGCCACCTCCGAAACCACCGCCACCAAAGCCGCCGAAACCACCACTGCCTCCGCCTCCAAACCCACCTCCAAAACCGCCTCCGCCGGAACCGCCTCCGAAACCACCTTTGCCCAAATTGTTCAGCAATGTCCACCAGAAAATATCCGATGCACCTTTTCCCGTCATTACATTGCCTCCGCGACCACCACCGCCACCTCTATTTTTCGATAGGAGTGAAAGAATTACAAAAATGATGATGAAAATAACAACCAGCGGAATACCTCCACCTTCACTACGGGTTTGATCCTTCGGATCAGCTTTATACTCTCCTTTTGTGTAGGCAATGATGGCATCCGTAGCCTTATTTAGTCCGCCAAAATAGTCCTCTTGTCGAAAGGAGGGTTTAATTTCGTTTTGGATAATCCGATAGGCAATCACATCGGGCAATGCCCCTTCCATCCCATAACCGGTTTGGATGGTAACAGCACGGTCATCTATGGCCGCCAATAGCAATATCCCATTGTTATACTTTTTACCGCCAACACCCCATTTTTTAGCCAAACGCACGGCATAATCTCCTACCTCATAACCATCAGTCGTCGGAATCAAAACCACAGCAATCTGCGTAGAAGTTGAATCTTCAAAAGACAACAACTTCTGCTCCAACATGTTGATCTCTCCCGAGCTAAGCGTCCCGGTATAATCCGTCACCAAATGGTTCGGAGCTTCTGGTAAATTTTGGGCACGGGCAATAGATACTACTGTCCAAAACAGCATCATTATAGTAACCCATTTCCGGGTATTCCAAATTTTTCTTTTTAATACGTACATCTACAAACTATCTGTTTCCAAAATAAATATCATTTGGCAGTTCGTTGACATCATCCGGTCTCTTGGGATAAAAATGCTGCAGCTGTTCCCCTGCATGATGAATCCCGGCAATCAAACCTTCGACAATCTCACCTCTTCTAAAAAAGGATGCCATTTCTTCTTTTGTGGCTTCCCAAAAATTTTCGGGAACTTTCTCGTTGATGCCCGTATCGCCAATGATGGCGAATGCATGGTCGTCCAAGGCCAGATAAATCAACACGCCATTTTTCAACGTTGTTTTATGCATTCCCAATTGCTGAAAATAGGCGACAGCGGCATCCAAGGCTGAGGATGCTTCTAACCGCCGCTCTACAACTAAACGCAGTTCGCCTGACGTCATGTTCTCCGCAACACTGATGGCCTGAACAACCCTTTCCTGATCTTCGTTCGAAAAAATATCCATTTCTTACTTCATAAAAAAAGATGAATGCGCACTTACATGTAAGCCCCTACATCCATCTTTGCATCCTATTTACAAACTTTAAACTAAAAAGAAACTGTAGGTGCTTTGTCAGAACCTTCAGCTGCTTTAAATGTTCCCTTAGGTTTGAATCCAAAAATTCCAGCCATAATGTTGTTCGGGAAGCTTCTCACTGTTGTATTATAGTCCTGCACCGCTTCATTATACGCCCTACGTTCTACTGCAATACGGTTTTCCGTACCTTCCAGTTGCACTTGCAACTCTTGGAAATTGGCATTGGCCTTCAGATCAGGATAAGCTTCCACGCTTACCAGCAGCCTGCCGATCGATTGTGACAAAGCATCTTGGGTTTGCTGATAGTTAGCAATGGCTTCTTCTGAAAGATTAGAAGGGTCCACTGTCACGGAAGTAGCCTTTGCACGAGCCTCTACTACAGCTGTTAGCGTGCCCTCTTCGTGTTGTGCTGCTCCTTTAACTGTATTCACCAAGTTTGGAATCAAATCCGCACGACGCTGATAGGCATTCTCTACCTGTGCCCACTTCCCTTTTACATTTTCATCTTTGGACACCATGGTATTGTATCCGCAAGAACTGAACGATAAGGCTGTAAACAAACCAACAATAGCAATCAATAATCTTTTCATGTTCTGTCTTTTAATCAATTTTTTATAAAAATAAAAAAAATGTCGTAAAAACAACTGCTTCCCACGGAGGAATACAATAAAAAATCCCATACCCATATTATTATTGCCGTAGCGCCCTTTGGCTGGAACGTAATTCCCAGCCCTAGCCTTTCTCCCTGAAGGCATCTAAAACGCTCAAATAGCAAGTCCCATTTACAGGGATTTCGCTTTTAAACTTTTTGCTTCTGTTTTGGCGTAGCCTTTTGTTAGCTTCGCCACAAAAAGCTACGCCAAAACAGCGGAGATTATCCGTTTTTCACCCCGAGTTGCACTCGGGGTTACAAATGTTATACCCCTACGGGGTAAAAGCGAAATCCCTGGTCCCATTTATCGCCTCATCCATTTTATCGCACATTTCCGTACCTTTGCCATGTTTTGGGATAAAAACCCAGCCACGACCGTATATGCAAAAAGAAATCGAACTTGCCGTCTTTCCTGATTATATCGAGGATAAACAGCATATCCTTCACGAAAGTGCCAAACAGCTTGGCATCAATCCGAAGCGTATTCAATCTATATTTGTACGCAAACGTTCCATCGACGCACGTGGCCGACAGGTGTGCTATCGGATACGGGTAGTTTGCTATATCGACGAACCCTACGTTCCGGAAGCGCTAACTCTTGCCATGAAAAGCGTGCAGCACGGCAAGCCCGTTATCATCATCGGCGCAGGGCCGGCCGGTTTGTTTGCCGCATACCGTTGTCTGGAAAGAGGGTTGAAACCTATCGTTCTCGAAAGGGGGAAGCCGGTCCGCGAACGACGTCGAGATTTAGCGAAGATCAACAAAGAAGGAACGGTCAATCCCGAATCCAATTATTGCTTTGGCGAGGGCGGTGCAGGCACCTATTCCGACGGGAAACTTTACACCCGATCCAATAAACGAGGAGACGTACAAAAGGTATTGCAGATTTTTGTGCAACACGGTGCCACCCCCGATATCTTGGTAGATGCACGTCCACATATCGGCACGAACAAACTGCCCCACATCATCGAAGACATGCGAAACACGATCTTGGAATTTGGAGGCGAAATACATTTCGACTGCCGTGTGGATGATATCTTAACACAGTTTGGTCAAGTAGACGGCGTCAAAACGTCTAACGGAAACACGATAAAGGCACGGCACATCATTGTTGCCACCGGACACTCCGCACGCGATATGTTTACCCTCTTTCGCCAAAAGGGCTGGCTAATCGAGCCAAAACCTTTTGCGCTGGGCGTACGTATCGAGCATCCGCAAGACATCATCGACCGAGCGCAATACCATTGTACCACGCGTCACGAAAACCTGCCTCCGGCCTACTACAGTTTGGTAGAACAAGTCAATGATCGGGGTGTATTTTCCTTTTGCATGTGTCCGGGTGGTATCATTGCCCCTTGTGCCACAGATGGCCGGGAAATTGTGGTGAACGGCTGGTCGCCCTCAAAGCGCAATAATCCACATGCGAACTCTGGCACCGTTACCCAAGTTAATTTGGAGGATGTACCCCATGCGTTGGAAAACGCTTTTGCCCTTCTGGAGTTTCAACGCCAAATAGAGCAACGGGCTTTTGATCTCGGTGGCGGGAAACTCGTTGCTCCGGCCCAACGGATGGTGGATTTTGTAAATAACAGGGTATCCACATCCTTGCCGGAAAATTCCTACAAGCCAGGAACAAAAAGCGTGGACCTCAACGAGGTGCTACCCGGTTTTGTACATCAGGCTCTGCGCAGTGCACTGCCGATCTTTGGCAAGAAAATGAAGGGTTATTACACCAATGAGGCTATTCTGGTCGGTGTGGAATCGCGCACGTCTTCTCCTATCCGCATACCCCGCGATAAGCAGCGCCTGCAACACCCAGAAATTGCCGGATTGTATCCCTGTGGTGAGGGTGCCGGATATGCCGGGGGGATTGTGTCCGCCGCTATTGATGGCATAAACTGTGTTGATGCGATTAAGGAGTAGCATCATGTGGGAATTATTCGGCGCAAGATACGATCTCTCCGACTTTCCGGTTACCATGTTCTTGTCCAAATTTAACGTGGGCTATTTGATGTATTATTTGTCCAAAGTCGGGATTCCACATTTTGAACATCTAGCAATTACACGATATTTTTCAGAAATTTGCGTTATGGTATTGACAGAATAAAGAAAAGTCTTATTTTTGTAGCGCAATCGCGAAAGTAGCTCAGTTGGTAGAGCACAACCTTGCCAAGGTTGGGGTCGCGGGTTCGAATCCCGTCTTTCGCTCCAAAATAAAACAGGCCACCTATTTGGGCGGCCTGTTTTATTTTGGAAAACTATTTCCGTTAATACAAACTTCCTTTCGTATTCAAACAGCTACCAGTTAAAAACGACCGAAACACCATCAGGATTGTTTTCAAACGACAACAAATAGGTTTTGGTAATTTGATCCCAATCTTCTTCGACCAACACTTCTTTACCATCGACCAGCAGACTGCTTGGTTTGCGGGGAAGCAATACCCGTGAAACATTGCTGGTCTCTATAGGGCTTTTTGCCACAAAGGCATAGCTGTTCTTTTCGATCTTTTCTTCGTATACCCGAGAGGCCGAGGCAAGCACTTGTGGCCGCCGTTTATCTTTCACCCGGTCAATATTCACAAAGAAGCCCTGCTCGTTGGGTTGTACCTCTTTGGAGGTATACACCGGCAATTTCGGATCAAAGAGATCAATCAAGTGCCCTTGGATCCGATAGGCCCGATTATCCACGCTTTCGTCCAATACAGCGACAAGGTCGTACACGCCACGTTTCAGATAAAAATTGTTTTTGAATACCAGTTTACCTGCCTTTGCTTTCCCTTCATATAGTCTTTTTACCACATCCAGCAACTGTTGGCTATTGTCTGCCTTTAAGACAAAATCCTTGGGATCTTTCCGCAGAACATAGACAGCACCTTTGCCATAGAGATATTCGCCTTCCGGAGCTGAGTTTGCGATACTCATCTGCTCAAACAAGTGATCCGAAGGTCTTACATATTGATTGCCTTTGGTATTCCACCATTCCTGTACGGTTTGGAAAGGATCGGTATCCGAACCGCTATACACCAATATGCCACCAGATTTCACCCATGCGGCCAAATGCGTATGGGCCTCTGGACTTAAGGGCTTCATATTGGAATAGGTCATCAACAAGACTTTCGTGCCGGCTAAAGCTTCCTTATAACCCAGGTTTTCGATATGCACGGTTTTGATAGGTACACCTCGTTTGAGGAAAGGCAATGCCTGACCATAAAAATTAGCCAATTGCGGATCTTCATAGCTTGCGTGGGTAGGAAAACGCTGAAACATCAAGGAATTGGCCATCAAGACACTGATACCGCTTGATCCTGTGACTTTATCTCCTGATTCAGGGATATGGTTCAAAGCGTTGATCATCACCTGCATCTGGGTAGAATAGTGTCGAGGTATGCGCTCCTTCTTGTCGCTATTTGCGCTTGTTCGATACAATCCTTCGTAGATGCGCTCTGGCCAGGGCATCACTTCGTAATTGGCAATATTAGGGTATAACAGCTGGGCTACAAAGGTCGCCTGATAGTTCTTTTTGTAATCTACCCAATCCTTGGCCCTATCCTCGATGGGATCGGTCAAGAAGAACATTTTGCGGCCGGTAGGCGCAGTCATCGATTCCATGGAGCCATATTCCAGAAAGGCGGTTTCAAAAACGCGTTCTTTAGCCAGCCCATTGAAATAATTGGGTTCGCGTGATGTTCCGGTCCACACTTGTGCAATATACCCATCTACACAAGGTAATGAAGCCAAACTGGCCTCGGGGCTAACGATCATCCATTGCGAATAATTCACCAAGGAATGGGTGGGCACGTAGCATTTGACATCCATGCCCTTGGTTTTGCCATAAGCCTTGGCATAGGTAAACACTTCGTTGATGGCATTGTAATACAGCCAATATTTCAATTTATTGGCCAAATAGGTGTTCTCGGGTGATTCGTGCTGTGGCCTCCAATCAAATCCATAATAGCTTTTCCATTCCCGCTTGAATGCCTCGCTATAGCCTGCACGTGCCCAAAACTCAGGCTCTTCCATGAAGATTTCATCAATGCCGGCATCAATAACCCGCTTTACGTGCATTTCCTTAAGGTATTTCAGATAGTTCTGGGTAGGTACAATATAAGGCACCATGTGTCCGTGCCAAATGGTGTCTCCATTCATTTGCACCTGTCCTTCATCCAGATGCGTTTTGCCATCCCATTGTCCGGTAAAGTAATCCTGATATTCACCCCAGGCAATTCCCGTCATGAAATGGGTAATATAGCCTCTATCGCGCCAGGACTTCACTCGCTCTTCAAAAGGAACTCTTTTAGACTTGTCAGAAGGATTGCCTCCAACCCCGTAAATCATGACAGCATCGGCTCTATTGTCGATGGTGGGCCGCCATTCGCGAGAGGTCTGGAATGTCGTTTTTACCCGATCTGCTTGCTGGGCAAACAGTTGCCCTAACAGCAGCGAAATGCCTATGAATAATACAATCTTCTTCATCTATAATGGATTTGGATTTGACGCTATTTCGTTAACGTATACTGGGAAAGGAGCGCATATTGCGCTGCAAACGTAAAAGTGAACATGCCTTCTACATTATTTTTATCCGTTTCTTGATCCCAGCCGGCCAATACATTGGTGGGAAGGAAACCGTTGTGTAAGAAACGGCCATATCCGTAGTCCAGATTTTGCTGAAAACTGTCAATATACCTGGCAACCGTTCCATAAGATGGATATACATCGAGATAACCACGCATCAAAACCCCGTTGAACCAATTTCGAAAACCTCTTGTGTCATAGGCATACAATCCGGGTACTGTGACATCTAATTTAGCAAAATAATTGAAACTGGCATCTGACAGTGCCTTGGCATCTGCTAAATAAATAGGGTCTTTGGATACACGATACAAGTCTGCCGCGCCGGAAAGCATGGTACCGCTATTGTAGGTATAGGGTGCGCCTACAGCTTTCAACAACGGCGTATTTGCACGATATTCTACACCCTTAACGGTCTCGTACACTATTTTACATTTAGCAGATCCACAATCACCCATCATATCTGCGTACACGCCATCTGTTCTTAAAAGATGTTTCTTTTGCCAATCGTATACTTTTTTCGCAAAATCGAGATAGTAATCGCTTTTCTTCACCTTTTTGGACTTGCGGGTCTTTTTGTCTTTCGGATCTATATACCGATGCTCTACACGATCCGATTTGCCTTTATACAGTTCATGCAACCACACCAATGGGCTAATGATCGGGCCATTACTGCATGAATGCTTGGTGACATAGCCTGGACCCCATGGGATCCCGCCATTCTCTTCGCCGTTGGCATCAAGAGTTGTGTCCCAACCATCCAATACGTACTCCGTCAAATATTCCGCTTGTTTTAGGTATTCTTTATCGCCTGTTAGTTTGTATGCTTCCAAAAACTCACGTGCCAGCCACATTTGGTCATCGTAGACATTGAGGATACCCGTGACATTTGCTTTACCTTTCTCACGTGCACGGTCGACAGCATATACAGTCCATTCTTTTGTCTGGGTAAAAGAAACCAGCTTAAACGTGCCTAAGTAATAGGCCGCATTGTCATACAATTTCTTTAACAAAGCCACATAACGATCGAAATGCGCGTCATATAACGCGGTGTTGCCATGCTCTTTCTGTGCTTTGAGGCCATGGAGAATTGCATTCACGGCCTCTATGGAGGCAGTATACATCCATACGCTCGCCTTTTCTCTCGAAAGCTCATTGGTGTAAGGGTTATAAAACCGGCCCATTGCCATCCCGTCTCCCGTAAAATGAGCCACAACAGCTTTGTCAGCCAATTGCATGGCCCGCAACAAGTTTTGAGTAGCTGGATCTTCCGAGTCGACGGAATGATGTGTCCGCCCATCGGATTTTCGCTCATGCTTGGAGAAGCCGAATTGAAAAGTTACCATTGCACCGGCCAACAAAGCCAACAGAAAGTATTTTAACTGTTTTGTCCGTTTCATGTTGTTATGTATGAATAGATTTAAAATTGTTTTATCAAATGGTTTTTGTACAGTCATCGCATTGTTCCCCTTCGGGGGGCAAACATTTGATCGCCTATTGGATCAACTCGGTAGCTTATGCTTCCTCCAATTGCTCCAGCTTTTTAAGCATCTTTGTTATTGCTTCGACTAAATCATTTTAGCAAAACTATTCATTTATTTTTAAAAATTATGGAACTGGATTGTTTTTACACGTAACAACTTAGTTATTGAAACGAAGAGAGAGGATCATTCTTGCCAACCTGATTATTATTTGACTCATCAAACATAACCGAATGCAAACAGGGAAAGAAATATGCGTATACTCATTGGTTAATAGTAACCCGTTGTGCATTATAAGCGCTATTTTGTCATCCTGAACGTAGTGAAGGATCTAAAAATCATATCTTAACAAGATTTTAGATGCTTCGGCAAGCCTCAGCATGACAATAGAGGCACTTCTGTATCAAAATGCACAACGGGTTA